>Ga0155713_118_pt2 | contig 77957 bp, 86 predicted proteins | sample RifCSPlowO2_01_FD_107370 | JGI IMG/M metagenome (GOLD analysis project Ga0155713, IMG submission 107370) | Candidatus Kaiserbacteria bacterium RIFCSPLOWO2_01_FULL_59_34
TTCGAGAGCCTGCCGCAAACGGCGGAAGCCGGAGGAGCGAGGATACGCGAGCAGGCGCGCGTCGAACTCCCCATCTTCGACGCTGACAATTTCGCATCCCTGGTCGCTCAAAGCGTCTCCGCCGAGGCGGAAGGCGGCGTGATACTGAAGGGCGCCGAAGCGCTTTCGGCTACGCGCGAAACGCCCGCCGAGAGCGTGAGCGCGGATTCGCCCATCCAGTTCACCATAGAGGGCACGGCACAGCTCGTGTGGAAGGTTGACGCGCTCGAACTGGCGGGAGCGCTCGCCGGACGGGACGAAGCCGCGTTCAAGGCTATCGTCGAACATATCCCCGGCATCAAGGAGGCTCGCGTGCGGATAGAGCCGTTCTGGAAGAATTCCTTCCCGGCCGACCCTTCGGATATCAAGGTGAAGATCGAAGAACCGAGCGCGTCGTAAAAAATTGACTCACGCGCTCTCGTCTGCTATTGTTGCGCCGCACGTTATGCAAGAGCCGCAGGTCGTGGAGGGAGTGATAGAAGAAGCTCTCCCCAACACCCTCTTCCGGGTAAAGCTTGAGGGCGGCGAGCTCACGCTCGCATACCTGGCGGGAAAGATGCGGCTTCACCGGATCAAAGTGCTCGTGGGAGACAAGGTGTCTATCCGGCTCGATCCGTACGGCGGACGCGCCCGTATCGTTCGAAGGATATAGCCGGGATAACGCTGTATTAGAACAATGAAGGTCAAAGCTTCCGTCAAAAAGATATGCTCGCATTGCCGCACCGTACGCCGCCGCGGAAGAGTTTGGGTTGTGTGCAGTAATCCACGGCATAAACAACGGCAAGGATAACTATGCGAATAGCTGGAGTAACCATACCGGATACAAAGCGTCTTGAGATAGCGCTTACTTCGATCTACGGCGTGGGGAGGCCGCGCGCGCTCGCCGTACTCTCGACGCTCGGCATAGAGCCCGGCAAGCGTCCGAACGAGCTTTCCGCATCGGAAGAGACCGCGCTCCGGGAGGCGATCGAGAAGCACAAGATAGAAGGGGAATTGCGCCGCGAGGTGAGCGGCAACATACGTCGCCTCAAGGACATCAAGTCTCATCGCGGCGTCCGGCACGCGAAGAAATTGCCGGCTCGCGGCCAGCGCACCAAGACCAACTCGCGCACGGTGCGCGGCAATGTGCGAAAAACGATGACATCGGGTCGCAGGAAGTTGGAGAAAACATAAAAAAGATGTTATGAGCGAAGCGAATTACATATTCTTAACCCAGCCCCAGTTTTGATGAATTGAAACTTACCCAAAACTGGGGCTGGGTGCAAGTTGTTTCTAAACTCATTTCATTCGTTAAGAAAAACTAACATGGGAAAAAAGCGCATAATACGCAAATCGGGCGGTACGGTCGACCAAGGGCTCAAGTCGAGGTCGTTGGCCCGCGTCGCGAAAAAAAACATCCTGTCGGGAACCCTCCACATCCATGCGACCTACAACAACACCAAGGTCCTGCTCGCGGACAAGGAGGGGAACGCCGTCGCATGGTCTTCCTCCGGCGCGCTCGGATTTTCGGGAGCGAAGAAGGGCACGCCGTTCGCGGCCGCCAAAGTGGGGGAGCTCGTGGGCGACAAGGCGGCGATCATCGGCGTCAAGGAAGTCGACGTCGTCATCCGCGGAGTCGGCGCGGGCCGCGAATCAGCGCTCCGCGGATTCGCGGGAAAGGGCATCGAGGTAACCCGCATCGCGGACGAAACCCCGGTGCCGCACAACGGCCCGCGTCCGCCTAAACCACGTCGGGTCTAGTTAATAGAGAAAAGCGAAAAGTGAATAGTATGAAAACTAAAATTAAGTGGTCAATTCAGGAGATCTATTCGCTATTCGCTGTTCGCTATTCGCCTGTCTGATATGTTGCCCGTAAAATCCAAATACAAAATAGCGAAGCGCCTCGGCGCCGGCATCTTCGAGCAGACGCAGACCCAAAAGTTCGCGCTTTCGGAAGCGCGCGTCAAGAAGGTCAGGCGCGGCGGACGCGGCGGGGGCGACTACGGCCGCCAGCTTCTCGAAAAACAGCGCGTGCGCTACACGTACGGCATCTCCGAGCGCCAGCTCGGAAACTACGCCAAGGAGGCGTACCGGGCGGCGGACCCTTCCGGGAGCCTCCATCGGATGCTCGAAATGCGCCTCGACAGCGTGATATACCGCGCCGGCATCGCACCCACGCGGCGGGCGGCGCGCCAGCTCGTCTCCCACGGCCACGTGCTCATCAACGGAAAGCGCACAACGACGCCCTCGCACCGAGCGAAGAAAGGCGACACGATCTCTATCCGCGAGGGAAGCAAGCGGAGCCCGCTCTTCGCGCGGCTCACGGAGGAAGGGCAGGAGGCTTCGCGCGCCGCGCCGCAGTGGCTTTCGTACGACCCCGGAGCCCTGACGATCGAAGTCGGAGGAGAGCCGTCGTACGTTCCGGCCGAGACCGCGCTGGATTACCCGACGCTGTTCGAGTTTTACAGCAGATAAGATCTGGTGTATACTCGCGAGCGTTTTTACGCGTTTTTTGTGTTCAATTACCAATAGGTCCGCACATGAACATATGTCCGATTATCACATAGCCCTTCCCTCCAAGCCGCGCGTCGTCTCGGAGTCGGGACACAGCGGCACGTACGAGATAGACGGCCTCTATCCCGGCTACGGCTACACGCTGGGCAACTCCCTGCGGCGCATTATCCTCTCCTCGCTTCCCGGCGCCGCGATAACGCACGTGAAGATCCCCGGCGTTTCGCACGAATTCTCGACCATCGAGGGCGTGAAGGAAGACGTCGTGACCATTTTGCTGAACATCCGCAAGATCCGACTCAAGATCGCGACCGACGAGGCCCAGACCATCACGCTCTCCGCGAAAGGCCCGCGCGCCGTTACCGCCGCCGATCTCAAGGCGCCGGGGCAAGTGGAGATACTGAATCCGGAGAGCCACATCGCGGAGATGACAGGAAAAGCGTCGCTCGAACTTGAGATGCGGGCCGAGAAGGGCCTCGGCTACATCCCGAAGGAATCGCACCAGAAAGACCGCGTCGAGGTCGGCACCATCGCGCTCGACGCGATATTCAGTCCGATACGCCGCGTCAACTACGAAGTGGAGAACATGCGCGTCGGCGACCGGACCGATTTCAACCGCCTCCGCATCCTCATCGAGACCGACGGCACCATGGAGCCCCGCGAAGCGCTCGAACGGGCGATAGAAACGATGATCCACCAGCTCAAGGCGATCGTCGGCTTCAAGGAAGAAGAGAGCGCCGAGGCGGGAGACGCCACGGAGCCCTCGCTCGCGAGCGCCCGCCACGAGAAGGGAGCCGCCGTCGACGCCGAGATGCTGAAGACGCGCATCACGGAACTCGCGCTTCCCCAGCGCGTCGAAGCCGCGCTCGACAACGCGTCCATCCGCACCGTCGGCGGCCTCGTTCGCAAACGCGAGGATGATCTTCTCTCCATCGAAGGCCTCGGCCAGAAGGGCCTGCAGGACATCAAGCGCGCGCTCTCGAATCTCGGACTGACGCTCAGGCAATAACATGCGGCATCACGATCGCAACAGAAAACTCGGACGCGAAAAGGGCCAACGGACCGCGCTCTTGCGCTCTCTCGCCCGCTCGCTCGTTCTCTCCGAAGGCATCACGACGACGACCGCCAAGGCGAAAGCGCTTCGTCCGTATGTGGAGCGCCTGATTACGACAAGCAAAAAGGGAACCCTCGCCGCAAGTCACATTGTAGTCGAGCGGCTCGGTGGAGCCCTGGACACAGAGCGAAAGCTACGAGAGCTCGCGACCCGCTACACCAAACGCGCGGGAGGGTATACGCGCATCGTCCGACTAGGCCGAGTAGGGAAGCGCGTGGGGGAAATGGCTCGAATCGAATTCATCAAATAGCCTACGGTCAATAGTTTTATGTCTGAATACACCATTGACGCATCGGGGAAAAGCCTCGGCAGAGTCGCCTCGGAAGCGGCCAAAGCGCTCATGGGCAAGACTTCTCCCGACTACACGCCGCACATACGCTCAGACGTGCAGGTGAGAATAACCAACGCCGCCAAGCTCTCCATGCCTGAAAAAAAGCGTACGCAAAAAATATATAAGACATACTCGGGCTACCCGAGCGGCCAGCGCAAAGAGAGCTTCACGATGCTCTCGAAGCGCCGGGGGCCTGGAATGCCGCTTCGCCGAGCGGTAGAACGTATGCTTCCTCGCAATACATTCCGTACTTCTCGTATGAAAAATCTTATAATCAGCGACTGACCGCCGGCTTCTAAAAAAGAATCATGGTAACAAAACCAGAGCGATATACGGAAGCAATTGGACGGAGGAAAACCGCGACCGCGCGCGTGCGCATCGAGGCGGCCAAAAGCGCGTCCATGATAGTCAACGGCAAGTCCGCCGACGCGTATTTTCCGCTTCAGGATATGGTACAGACCGCCTACGCGCCTCTCTCGGCGCTAGGCGCACACTACGCCGTTTCGGCGAAAGTCCGCGGCGGCGGCCTCAAGGCACAGGCCGAGGCGATACGCATGGGGCTTTCCCGCGCGATGGCGGAAGTCGTTCCCGAACAGCGAAAAGACCTCAAAGTGCGCGGTTTCCTCAAGCGCGACCCGCGCGGGAAAGAGCGCAAGAAGTTCGGCCTCAAAGCGGCGCGTCGCGCTCCGCAGTGGAGCAAACGCTAGCCCTCCGTTAAAAATAATGCGTCCCGATATCCGCATATGAAAGAAAAGCCCAACGAAGGACCAGTACGATCCCAGAAAGGATTGTCAGTCAGCGCAGACAGGCTTGAATACAATTTTTTGGATAAAGAAGTTGAAAATCCTTACGCTCTCATACGAGAAGAGTCGCTGAAGATCGAGAATCCGAGGATTCGACACCTCTACGTGACGCGTGCGCTCTACAATATCGGCGACCCGAAAGGAAGGATGTTAACTATCGAAGAACTCGATCTGCTCAATAAATACGTGACTGGAGAATATCTTACTGACGAAGATCTGAAATTACTCGATACTCTGGTTCCCGACACGGACGCGAAATAGGATTTCCGATTCTGATTTCCGATTCTTTTTTTGATGTCGCGAGTGTGATACACTCGCTCTCGTCATGAACGATGCTCAAGAAGACGACGTGCAGTTTGAGCCCGAGGAGGAGCTTGGCGACCTCGGCGCCGCGCAGGCGAAGCTAAAGAAACTTCGCGACGAGCTTGAGAAAGTGAAGAAAGAACGGCAGGAATACCTCGACGGCTGGCAGAGGTGCAAGGCCGACGCGATAAACGCGAAGAAGGATGCGGAAACGCGGGCAGCGCGGAGCGCGGAACTTTTACGCGAGGCGCTGGTGCACGACATCATCCCCGCGCTCGATGGCTTCGACATGGCGGCTGGAAGCGAGGTGTGGGCGGAGGTCTCCGACGGCTGGAAGAGCGGCATGGAGCATGTGCGCGACCAGCTCATCGAGGCTCTCCGCCAGCACGGGATAGAACGCTACGGAAAGGTAGGAGAGATGTTCGACGCCAAAATTCACGAGGCGGTTCAAGGCGTCGATGACGTTCCAGGAGAGCCGAACTCCGTCGTGCGTATATTGCGCTACGGATACCGCACAAAGGCGCGGGTCTTGCGTCCCGCGCAGGTTGTATTAAAATCTTCCCCGCATTAACCGCTAATTTTCTCTAAATGGTATGTCAAAAATCCTCGGAATAGACCTCGGAACGACCAACTCCGCGATGGCGGCCGTTATGGCCGGAGAGCCGGAGATCATAGAGAACGCCGAAGGCGCGCGTACGACGCCTTCCGTCGTCGCCGTCTCGAAAACGGGGGAGCGCCTTGTGGGACTCCTCGCGAAGCGGCAGGCCGTCACGAACCCGAAGAACACGGTCTACCAGATAAAGCGGTTCATCGGCCATACCTTCGACGAACCCGCCGTCGCGAAAGACCGCGCGGCGGTGCCTTTCGAAACGCAAAAAAGCGCGAACGGCGGCATCGAGGTGAAGATGGGCGAAACATGGCACCGCCCGGAGGAGATCTCCGCGATGATACTGCAGAAATTAAAAGCCGACGCGGAAGCGCGCCTCGGCGAGACTATCACGGAGGCGGTCATCACCGTCCCGGCCTACTTCAACGACTCCCAGCGGCAGGCAACGAAAGACGCGGGAAAGATCGCGGGCCTCGACGTGAAGCGCATCATCAACGAGCCGACGGCGGCGGCGCTCGCGTACGGGTTCAACAAAAAGAAGAACGAAAAGATAGCCGTTTTCGACTTCGGCGGCGGCACGTTCGACATATCGGTATTGGAGGTCGGCGACGACGTCATTGAGGTCCGCTCGACCGACGGCGACGCGCACCTCGGCGGCAAGGATCTCGATCAGAAGATCATGGCGTGGATAGCCGGAGAGTTCAAAAAAGAATCCGGCATCGACGTCCTCAACGACCCTCTCGCGCGCCAGCGCCTCGACGAAGCGGCCGAAAAAGCGAAGATAGAGCTCTCGACGGCCGTCGACACCGAGATAAACGTCCCGTTCATCACTTCCGACTCTTCTGGCCCGCGCCACCTGCTCCTCAAGATGAGCCGCGCGAAGCTCGAGGAGCTCTCTTCCGAGTTCATCGAGCGCGCGATGGCGATCGCGAAGCGCGCGATGGAAGCCTCTCCCTTCAAGACGGGCGACATCAACGAGGTCGTGCTCGTCGGCGGCCAGACCCGCATGCCAGCCATCCAGCAGGCGGTCGAAAAACTCTTCGGCAAGAAGCCGCACATGGGCGTGAACCCCGACGAGGTCGTAGCGATCGGCGCGGCGATACAGGGCGGCATCCTGCGTGGCGACGTGAAGGACGTACTTCTTCTCGATGTCATCCCGTTGAGCTTGGGCATCGAGACCCTCGGCGGCGTCGCGACGCATCTCATCGAGCGCAACACGACGATACCGACCTCCCGCTCCCAGCTCTTCTCGACAGCCTCCGACAACCAGCCGTCCGTCGAGATACACGTCGTGCAGGGCGAGCGGCCCATGGCATCCGACAACAAATCGCTCGGCCGCTTCAACCTCGACGGCATCCCGCCCGCGCCGCGCGGCGTGCCGCAAGTCGAGGTCTCCTTCGACATCGATGCCAACGGCATTTTGAGCGTGAAAGCCAAAGACAAAACGAGCGGCAAGGAGCAATCCATCCGCATCGAGGCGCGCTCCGGCCTTTCGGAGGCGGAAGTGGAGAAGATGAAAAAGGACGCGGAGGCGAACGCGGAATCCGACAAGCGGAAGAAAGAGCTCGTGGAAGCGCAGAACGCCGCCGACCAGCTTGCCTATGCCGCAGAAAAGGCGCTCAAAGAACATGGCGACAAAGTGAGCGAGGACATAAAGAAGAACGTGCAGGAAAAAATAGACGCTCTCAAATCTTCAAGAAACGGCACGGACGCCGCCGCGATTAAATCCGCTTCCGAAGCGCTTTCAACCGCGATGAGCGCGATAGGGCAGGCGATGTCACAAAACCAGCAACAGACTCCGCCTCCCAGCGACCAACCGGGAAACAAGCAAACACCTCCCGAGGAACCGCCTAAATCCCAGTAGGTTTAACCTCTCCTAGTAGGTTTAACCTGCCATATAAGGCAGGCATTTTGCCTGTATGAATATTTGTTCAGCTGTGCACATCTTCATACAGCGCGAGAAAGAATGATTTGCGTAATCATGCAGTACCCATATAATGTAGCGTATGAAAGACTACTACCAGGTCCTCGGCGTTCAGAAAGGAGCAAGCGAGGAAGACATCAAGAGCGCGTTCAGGAAGCTCGCGCACAAGTACCATCCCGACAAGAAGGGAGGCGACGAGAAGAAGTTCAAGGAGGTGAGCGAGGCGTACGCCGTGCTCTCCGACAAGAAGCGACGCGCCGAATACGACACCTACGGCCGCACCTTCGCGGGCGGCGGGGCGCAGGGCCCCGGCTTCGGCGGTTTCGACTTTTCCAATTTCTCCGCCGGAGGCGGACCCTCCTTCGGAGGGCAAGGTTTCGGCTTCGGCGGCGGACAGGCGTTCGAGTTCGATCTCGGAGACGTGTTCGGCGAGTTTTTCGGCGGCTCGCCACGGGGCCGCGCGAGAGGGCGCGACATTTCGATAGACATCGAATTGCCGTTCCGCGAGGCTATTTTCGGTTCCGAACGCCGCGTTCTCATCGCGAAGGTTGCCGCATGTACGGTCTGTGGCGGCACGGGCGCGCAGAAAGGCTCGAAGATCGTTGCCTGCATGGCCTGCAACGGCAAGGGTGACATCCGCGAGACGCGCAATTCCTTCTTCGGCACCTTCACTTCGACACGCGTCTGCCCGCACTGCCGCGGCAAGGGCGAGACGCCGGAAACGCCGTGCGAAGCATGCCGCGGCGAAGGCGTCGCGAAGCGCGAAGAAGAGATACGCATTTCCATACCGGCGGGCGTCTCCGACGGAGAAATGATCCGCATGCCCGGACGTGGCGAAGCGGCGCCCGGCGGCAATCCGGGCGATCTGTACGTGAAGCTCCACGTGAAGCCCGACGTGAATTTTTCGCGCGAGGGAAATAATATCCTGACCATTCTTCCCATTAAGCTCACCGACGCGCTCCTCGGCGGCGAATACCGCCTCCACACGCTCGACGGCGAAGAGATGCTGAAGGTGCCGGCGGGCGTCTCGCACGGAGAGACCCTGCGCATCCGGAGCAAGGGCGTGCCCTACGGCAGGGGAGCGCGGGGAGACTTTCTCGTGCGGATCGAGATAGAATTCCCGAAGAAACTTTCAAAAGGCGCCCGCGATCTCGTCGAAAAGCTCCGGAGCGAAGAAGGGCTGTAGAGAAAGTTAACAGTGAACAGTTAACAGTGAACAGTCAATATCGCCGTATTTTGCCGTAAACTGTAATCTGTAAACTGTCAGCTATGAATTTTGACCCGGTGGCTTCTCTCTATAACGCGGTTCCGACCGACTGGATGATCTTGGGGGCTTTCGCGATATTCGCGGCATTCGACTGCCTGCGCTCCGGCGCGCGCCGCGCGTGCACGCTCGCGCTCGCGCTACCCATCGCGCTCCTGCTCTTCTCCGCGTCGAAAAAAGCGGCGTTCCTCGGCGGCATCACCGAGCAGTTCTCGACGCCCATCCTGGAAGCCGTCCTTCTCGGCATTCTCGTCGTAGTCTCGTACGTTCTCATAGGGCGCATCGGGCTTTCGTGGGGCGGGGAGTCGGGGCAGACGATACAGGCGGCGCTCGGCGGCGTCGCGCTCACGGCCATCCTCACGACCTTCTGGCTCGCGACGCGCAAGCGGTCTTCGGAGAAGCCTACCGCTTCTGGTGGCTCCTCGGCTCCTACGCGGTTTTGGCGTTCGTACGCAACGGATGATGACACGTAGCGGCATCACTGTGGCGTATTGATGACGACGGTACCGACTATCATTATCGCGATAGCGAGCGCCTTCAAGACAACGTGTTTACGTAAAAAGGCAAGCCGATGCATGAGTTGTGGCACGAAGAACGAACCGACGAGAGCGAACGTCAGAAGGAACGCAGGCTGAAATCCGTTGATGGTATAGACGAGCGCTATCGGGGCGAGCAATGTCGCGAAATTCAAAAGCAGGTCTGCGGAGACAGTAAGCACCTCGGTCACAAGGTTCAGTCCGGCGACCCCGATGCGTCGGTGACGCACAACTTCAAGGAAACTTCGACGATACGGCGCGACGAGAAAAAATAAGATGACACCGAGCGCGCTGATACCGATGTACTCCCAGAATTGCGTCTCCCAGTAACCGCGCTCAATCGCGATGAGCTTGAATATGATGCCCGAAAGTGCAAAAAGGAACGACGAAAGAACGGCTAAGAAGAAACTTTTTTTTCTGAACCGCACCTTCGCATCTTCCTCGATCTCAAGCGAGAGAAGCATGGCGCTCAAAATGATGATTACGGAGCCGCCTATTTCATGCAGTTCCAGTGTTTCGCCGAGGAGGATATAGCCAAACACGAAACCGAAAACGGGGATTGTCTGCAGAACGGGGACTACGGATACGATGTCGGATTCTTTGATGGCGTAGAGATACGCCGCAAGCGTGCCGACCGTTATGCATCCATTGAGGATAAGAATGACCGCCTCAAACGACGGCACGCTCCATATATCCGCTTTGAGAAAAAGGGCGAGCGGAATAACAAGCGCCCCAAAGAGAGAGGAAAAGATCATTACACTCCCGATACCGCCGGTCTTTTCGTGGTGGACAAGGAGATACTTGTCGGTGTAACTGCCGAGCGCTGATAGCGCCGGTGCGAGGAGTGCAACGAATAACCAGGACATAGGAGACTCGACTAGGATCGGTCGAGCGAGTGCATGTTAAAAGTAGGACGCAAGTTCTCCCCGGCGGCGAACGTCGAGCGTCGCACAGTGGACGGAGCCACCGAATGGGTAGAAATTCCTAAATGCGATCGGAATGGGTTCAAATCCCCACTGCTTGAGGGCCCGTATCAACGGTTCTTCCTTCTCTTCAACAATGACACGCTTTTCGTCAAGACTCAAAATATTGATGGAAAGCCAGTCGCTTGAAAAGTACAGCGCCGAATCGAAAGAATTCGCGGGTTCCGGCGCGGGAAGGACGTCCCACGACTTGAACATGCCGGGGAGCTTTTTCACCCACGACGGATTGATGAGTATTTTTCCGGGCGCTAGCGGGACGATAGTCGTATCTATATGCATAGGGTGAGGGTCGTCGAATTCGACCTCGTGCACTCGATAATCCGGCCCGATGTGGCGGCGTACCCACTCGATGCCAAGCTCGTTCGTCACATGGCTTTTTTGCACTAAAATGTCGCGGCCGAAGCGCACAAAGTCGGCTGCATCGAATGCGATCTCGTGATTCGTGATTGGAAACTGCTTCTTGCCCTTCACGTACGGTGTATCGGTGTCATACGTCTTGCTGTAGAAGTGTTTGTCCATCGAGGGCTTCGGTGCAGGCAACCACTTCGCGCCATCTCTGAAATACTCGACCATCAGTTCGCGATACGCCTGTCCCTCAAAGTAACGGGTGCGCCATGCCATCGGGGCCTCGACAATAGTCTCGCCGACGACCATGAATACATCGCGGGGCATCGCCGCGTAGAGGCCGCGGCTTTTCCACCATGGGGTCCGGTACTCTTTCGAAAAATCCATTTTCTCGGGGCGACGGACGGTGATGCCGAGTTTTTTCATGAGAGCGGCAAGACCGTTCAGCTCCTCTGCTGCTTTCTCTATCATCTTTTTCGGGAACGGTTTTCCCCCGTGCTTCTTGAAAAACCACGCGGCATGGTCCGGCATCGTCGCTTTGGCTATCCAGTCCCATGGCGGTACTGTGGCTCCTTCGACAACACCCACAACGACTTCCTCAAGCGGGTCCCACTCGTTGTACGAGCAGACGATCTGCCTAGTGGCAGTTTTATGCCCAGCAACCTTAGGGCTCATGCGAACAGGGAGAGTCTCATAATAAAAATCCACAGATAGCGCTTACAGGAGGGCTATATTGCTGTATGCTGGAGATAATACCGTGGACTCTGTAGGGCCGTCAACGGATGCATTGCGTATGAACAATCCTTCTCGTTATCTCCTTTCCCTTTTCGTAGCCCTCGCGGTTCTTGCCGTTATGTTCACATACTGGAGAACGATGGTTGTGCATGACTTTACGATCGTTAATGACCTTGAAGAGGAGGATATCGGGGAAGAATCGCTCTAAATATTTATGGAACAAATGATTTTGTGCCCGTGGGAACCGTCCGTATACGTATTTTTCTCGGAGAATGTGCCGCCGCTCGTGCATTACTCACACCTCATCGCTATTGTTGCCGCGGTGACGATAGGTCTGTACGTGTTTTTTGGCGATCCGAAGGCAGTCGTCTCGCGACTCTTCCTTTTGATGGTCGGCTTCTTCAGTACATGGACCATATTGGACGTTATCTTGTGGGCGACCAATCGTCCTGATGTAGTCATGTTCTCGTGGTCACTGCAAATCCTCTTTGAACCCCTGACCTATGGCGTGGCTTTCTACATGTTCTATTACTTTCTTCACAATGCGTGGCCGAGCTTCCGAACCAACGTCCTCGTTGCACTGCTTCTCCTTCCTATTGTCTCCTTCCTCCATACAGAAGTGAACCTTCAGGAACTCTATCTCTCCTCGTGCGAAGCCGCCGAAGGGTTCCTGGCGGCGTACTATACGCACATTGTTAATGGCACGCTCATACTCACCGTCGCTATTATGGCGGCGAGAGAGATGCCAAAGCGCGCGACTCGTCGCGAACGTTTTATTACATTTTTCTTCGCCTTCGGGCTTATCACATTTCTGCTCGCGTTCTCTTCCGGAACGATCATCGGAAGTCTGACTGAAGATTGGATCCCGAGCCAATACGGACTCTTCGGCATGCCGGTATTTGCCACATTCATCGCGTACAGCATCGCGCGATTTAATGCCTTCAATGCAAAGGTACTCACCACCGAACTCCTCGTTGTCGCGCTTGCGATAGCAGTCGTGTCGCTCGTTGCACTGCAGGAAATTCAAAACGTTCGTATCGTCGCGGCGATAACGTTCCTACTTGTCTGTGTAATGGGCTACGTGCTGATAAAAAACGTCAAAAAAGAAATACAGCAACGCCAGCTTATCGAGAAACAGGAGAAAGAACTCGAGATAGTCAACCAACAGCAGGAAAGCCTCCTGCACTTCATCAGCCACGAGATCAAGGGCTACCTCACGGAGAGTCAGGCCGGCTTCGCCTCCATCGTCGAGGGAGATTTCGGCGCCGTGCCGGAAGCTGTGAGAACGATGTCGGCAAAGGCGCTTTCGAGCGTGCGCCGAGGCGTCGCCACCGTCATGGACATTCTCGACGCCTCGAATCTTAAGAAGGGAACGGTTGCGTACGCGAAGAAGAAGTTCGATTTTCGCACGGCGATACGGGAGATCGTGCGAGAGCTGAAGCCGACCGCGGACGAAAAGCGCCTTGCAATCGAACTCCGGATCGGCGAGGGAGCGTTTTTGTTCGAGGGCGACGAAGACAAGATCCGGCGGCATGTCTTGCGCAACCTCATCGACAACGCGATACGGTATACGCCCTCCGGTAGCGTCAAGGTCGGACTCTCCGACGGCGCGGTCATCCGGTTTTCCGTGGAGGACAGCGGCGTCGGCATCGCGACGGACGACATGCCGAAGCTCTTCACCGCGGGTGGCCACGGCAAGGATTCGATAAAGGTCAACGTCCACTCCACCGGCTACGGCCTCTTTATCGCCAAACAGGTCGTCGAAGCCCACGGCGGGCGTATCTGGGCGGAATCGAAGGGAGAAGGAAAAGGTTCCATCTTCATCGTCGAGTTCACTGCGCGATAAGACGCCAACCCCGCGATCGATCGTGGAAAAGAACATTCCGCCGTGCTATCCTGACAGAATGGAAAGGTCAGTGCTTAAGCTCGATGATCACCAAACTACGGCGCTTCGGGACGCCGGGGTAGTCCTTTGCTACCTGCATGGTTCCGTTGCGCTCGGCACCGCACACAAAAACAGCGATGCCGATGTTGCCGTTCTTTTCGAACGTGCTCCAAAAGACCCGATAGGGGCGACCGCCGACATCATCGAAACCTTGCACGGGCTTGTGCCTAGTCGAGAGCTGGATGTTGCCATCTTGAATGAGGCAAGCCCTCTCCTAAAGCAGATCGTCGCTTCGACAGGTATGCTCCTGTATGAGCGCTCACACGACGACAGATTGAGATTCGAACTGCGCACCATGCACGAATACGAATATGCGAAACATTTCGTACGGCTCGGGCGCGAAGCGTTGCACGAACATCTTTCTGCATGAACGAATTTGCAAAATCGGTGCTCGAAGAGAAGATATCCCAATGCGAGCTCTCTCTCGCCGATCTGAAAGGCATTCGCGCGAGCGGCGGACTCGAGTATCTGCGCGCGAATCCCCGCGAGTATTACGCGGCATGTTACCGATTTATAACGGCTATCGAGTCTATTTTTGACGCGAGCCAGATCGTGCTCGCGAGCAAAGGGAAACGCGCAACTGGGCAAGACAACATCGCGGCGCTACTTGCGCGGGAAAAGATTATTTCGGACGATCTCGCGGACAGATTCATGCGCATGTATGGGTTCCGCAACCGTCTCGTGCACGCCTACGGTACGCTCGATGACGCGAAGGTCGCGGAATACCTCGTGAAGCACTTGGGAGATATTGAGGAGCTTCTTGCCGTTTTCAAGTCGAAGTAGGCGCCCGCTATATTTACCGCTATGCAGAAGCTTCTGACCGGCCTCCAGCCATCCGGCGCCCTCCATATCGGCAACTACTTCGGGGCGCTCAAGCCTTTCGTCGAGCTTGCGTATGAGTATGAAAGTACGCTTATGATAGCCGACTACCATGCGCTTACGTCGCTCCGGAATCCGAGGGAGTTGCGGCAGAACATCGTGAGCGTCGCCAAGGATTACATTGCCGCTGGCATTGACCCGCAGAAGTCCATTATTTTCAAGCAATCCGATGTGCCCGAACACACGGAACTCGCATGGATTTTTCAGTGTCTTGTGACAGTGCCGTTCCTCGAACGTTCACACGCGTACAAAGACAAGGTGGCGAAGGGACTTGAGGCCAACGCGGGGCTCTTCGCATATCCGATGCTCATGGCGGCCGACATTCTGCTCTACGACACCGACGTCGTGCCGGTGGGCGAGGATCAGCGCCAGCACGTAGAGTACGCGCGCGACATCGCGGCGAAATTCAACAACGCGTACGGCGAGACGTTCAAGCCACCAAAAGAACACGTACTGAAAGGCGTCGCCGTTGTGCCGGGGATTGACGGTAAAAAAATGAGCAAGAGCTACGGCAATACTATCCCGCTCTTCGGCACAAAAGACGAGATCGCGAAAGCGGTGATGAGCATTATAACGGATTCGAAAGCCGAAAGCCCCGAGAACGTGTACGCCATTCACGCGCTTCTGAAAGAGAGAGATGATCTCTCCGAACTCTACAAGGACAACAAAGGGAAGTACAAAGTCCTCAAGGAAGCGCTTATAGAAGACATCGAAGCGCTCGTTGCGCCAATGCGCTCGCTACGTGATTCCATTTCAGATGCGGACGCGAAGGCCGTCTTGAAAGAGGGGAGCGAGAAAGCCCGCGCGCGCGCCTCCTCGAAGATGGCCGACGTGAGGAAAAAAATTGGCGTGAGCCTATAACGACTTACGATGTCGTTATGCATATGGAACGAACACTGAACAAAAAATTGCCGGAGGCCGTGGGAAAGACCGTGCGAATCGCCGGCTGGGTGGATACGCGTCGCGATCACGGCAAGTTGATTTTTCTCGATGTGCGCGACAGGAGCGGCATCGTGCAGGCGGTCGTAACCCCGAAAGCGGCCGAAGCGCTCGATACCGCGAAAAGATTGCGGGCGCAATGGGTGGTGGAGATCGAAGGCGAAGTGAAAGCGCGGCCGGAGAGCATGAAGGGCGAAGGACCCCTTGGAGGCGTCGAGCTCGCCGCGCAAAAGATACGTGTGCTTGCGGAAGCGGCGGAACTGCCCTTCGAGCTCGGCACGGAAGTGAACATAGACACGCACTTCGACCACCTGCCACTTACTTTGAGGAACAAGCGAAGCCGCGACATCTTTACCATGCAGGCGTCTATCCTCGGCGCATATCGATCTTCATTGCGCAAGCAGGGATTTACCGAGTTCATCGCCCCAGCACTCGTCGGCGGCGACGCCGAAGGCGGCGCCGCGGCGTTCAAGGTGGAATACTACAACGACACCACAGCCTTTCTCGCTACCTCGCCACAATTTTATAAACAGATAATGGTCGGGCCTTTTGAGCGGGTCTTTACTATCGCCAAAATATTCCGCGCCGAAAAGAGCGCAACGACACGCCATCTCTCCGAGCTCACGCAAATGGACTTCGAGATGGGATTTATAGCAGACGAGCGTGAACCGATGCGCGAACTTGAAACCACGATCCGTTACGTCGTGGAGTACGTCTCGCGTGAACACAGCGATATGTTCGCCCACTTTAACACCACTGCGCCCTTACTGTCCGCAGAAATCCCGATACTTACACTAAAGGAAGCGTTGCAACAGCTCGGCAAAAAGGAGGCACCCGACATGGAACCGGAGGATGAGCGTGAGATCTGTGAGTGGGCGAAAAAAGAGAAGGGGAGTGATTTTGTTTTCATCACAAAGTTTCCGACCAAGAAGCGCGCTTTCTATACGTACGAGGATCCTTCTGAAGCGCCGTACTCGCGCGGTTTCGACCTCCTCTTCCGAGGGCTCGAGATAAACAGCGGCAGTCAGCGCATACACGACTACGACGCACTCATCACGCGCATGAAGGAGAGGGGATTGGACCCGGAGAAATTCTCCTTCTACCTGCAGGCCTTCAAGTACGGCCTCCCGCCGCACGGCGGTTGCTCCACCGGCCTCGAGCGCTTCACCGCGCGGATGCTGGAGCTCCCCAACGTGAAAGAGGCAAGCGCCTTCCCGCGCGACATGACCCGCATCGACACCCGATTGTCGCAATAAAGAAATGGGGGAAATGGGGATAAGTCTGATTTATCAGCGCTTTTCATGGCATAGTATTTCCATGACCGTGAAAAACATCATGACACATAATTATTAAGAATATTGGACGTATCCCCATTATCCCGACTCGCGAAGCAGGCTGAAGTATGGCGATGGGGTAGCGCATACCAAAGAATCAACGGAACGCTCAAAGAGAAGAAACTTCTCGCCGAATTACCACTCGATTTGCCGCGCAATTACCGCACATGGATCAATACACCAGATTCTCCCGAAGAGCTTGCGGACATTCGCGAATCTATCCGGAAGGGGATACCATATGGCAGGGAGTCGTGGCGAAGCCGGATGGTCGGGCGGCACAACCTTGCGCACACGCTCCGCGAGCCCGAAGGCCGAAGGAATATTAGACCACGAGAATATTAATAATATGGGGACTGACCCCAATATCCCTACATCTCGATTTCCGTCTCATTGATTGGCCGGATGCGGTCTCAGTACAGCAGAAGATAGACCTCGCGAAAAAGCTGGGCGTGCGCGGTATCTCGATCTTCAAGCTCGATGGCGGGCAGGACCCGAATATCTGGAACGTGCTTCAGGGGGTGAAGAAGTGAAACAAGTCTTTGGTTACAGGGAGCGTTTTGGAAAAAGCATGGCCCGAGACCCGAATGTACTCGTTCGCCCGCGAATCCACTGATTCCATTAGATGCAATCAGCGGATTCGTGTACAATAGACCAACTATGCCACCGACCGCACAAACGCCCCGCGATTATTCCACGCTTTTCATTCCGGCTTCCATCGTTATCGCGGCGCTCATCGTTGCCGCAGGATTGTATCTCGGCCTCTCGCAGAGCGGCGGCTTGGGAGTGGCGGACAGTGCGCAGCCGGTCGCCGTGGACATCAAAGATGTGAAGACGGAAGGAGACCCCTACATCGGGAAAGCCGACGCCAAGGTCGTGCTCGCGTACTGGTCCGACTACCAGTGTCCGTACTGCAAGGCGGTAGAGATGGGTCACCCGCAGATCCCCATACAGCCGGCGCTTCCGGTCTTGATACGCGATTACGTAGATACGGGCAAGCTCAAGATCGTGTTCAAGGATTACCAGTTCCTCAGCGACGATTCCACCACGGCAGGACTCTACGGTCGCGCCGTGTGGGCTCTCTATCCTGCAAAATACTTCGAATGGCGCGAGGCTATGTATAAGTCGCAAGACGAAGAGCATGGCGGATTCGGTGATGAGGCGAGCATCCTTGTCCTCATCAAGAAAATTTCTGGCATGGATGCGGACAAAGTAAAAGCGGACGTCGCGGCGAACAAAGCGGGGTATCAAAAGAAGCTCAACGCCGATCGTGCGGAAGGCACGAGCTTCGGCATCAACGGCACTCCAGGCTTTATCACAGGCAAGGTCCTCATCCCCGGCGCCGCCGAACTCGCGAGTTTCAAAGCCGCCATCGACCCGCAGCTTTAATTACTCGTCTTTATAGATGTGGTATTGTTTGTTGCATGAACACTCAAAGGGGCGTTGTCTCAATGGGCATCTTACTGGCGATCATACTGGGCGTCATTGTAGTTGGGGGTGGGGCGTACTTTGTTCTGCAGCAGCAACCGCCTTCACAAAGCTCGTCAGAAGATAATTTAGATATTCTCCAGCCCTTGCCGACGCAACCGACCTCGCCATCTCCAACGGCAGGAACGGCAAATTGGAAAACGTACCGAAGTGATAAGTGGGGCATAGAGTTTAAATATCCGTCGAATTTTTTTCTGAACACGGCGTCAAATGAATTATGGGTAACGCAAAGTCCTTATCGAGATGGCTACGATTTCTTTGAACTGATCGATACCCAGAACGGTTGCTACATAGGACCTGTGCTGGGAGTGGGTCTGGGCGGTCATTTTACTCAAAGCAACAAATCGGTCGTGATGACGAGTGGCAAATCACAAACAATCAGATATGTTAATTACAGTGACGGTGGAGTTTTTCTAGGTCTCCCCAACATCATTCTTTCCGACGGAATTTATGATGTCCCGCTCAATTTACTCTCACTTTCCAACGAGCTAGTCAAGTCTACCTATTCTACCTATAAAAGCACTTCGGCAAATCGTCCGACGATAAGCAGCAACTGCGTGAAAGACTTTGAGACCATTCTCACTACTTTAAAATTCACAAAGTAGTTTCGAGCGCGCCTCGTGCAGCACCAATGTACTGCCGCGGAGAAAGACTTGAACTTGTTACGCTGAGCCGTTATTCACCAACTGACTAACTAATTGACCTCCGCAATCTACACAGTATTTTTCTTGACGCAAACCTCGAAATAAGGCACAATGGAGCCACGGTGCCTCGGCAACGAGGCACTTTGCTTTAAACAGTATGGAAATCCGTAATATCGCAATTATCGCGCATGTGGACCACGGCAAGACTACTTTGACCGATGCGCTGTTGCGGCAGATGGGTGTGGCCGAAGAGGGGGTCTCGATGGATTCCAACGCGCTCGAACGCGAGCGCGGCATCACCATCTATTCCAAGAACGCGGCGGTCTACTATAAGAATACGAAGATAAATATCGTGGACACCCCCGGCCACGCCGATTTCGGAAGCGAGGTCGAACGCGTGCTCCGCTCCATCGATTCAGTTCTGCTCGTGGTGGACGCGCAGGAAGGCCCCATGCCACAGACGCGTTTCGTCTTGAAGAAGTCGCTCGAGCTCGGCATCAAGCCAATCGTTGTCATCAACAAGATAGATAAGCCGGCGGCCGACCCTGCGCGCACGGAAGAGCAGGTACTCGAACTCTTTCTCGAGCTCGGCGCCTCCGACGAACAAGCAGATTTTCCAGTCGTCTATTCTATCGGCCGGCAGGGAATCGCCAAGATTCAATTGGCCGATGAGTCCACCGACCTCACACCGCTTTTGGAAACGATACTAAAACATGTCCCAGCCGCATCGAGCCCGGAGGCTCTTACCAAGCCTGCACAATTACAGCCCTTTAATCTCGGCTATGATAATTTCCTCGGCCGCTTGGCAATAGTGCGTGCCTACGGCGGCATCTTGAAAACGGGCGACTCGGTCTTTGTGAAAAAGATTGGCGGGCATACGCACACAGGCGAGAGAATGGGGATAAGTCCGATATATCGCCTCTTTTCATGGCATAGTATTGTTCATGCCGCGACTAGCGCGCGTTGCCGTCGGTAACATGCCGTATCATGTGCTCAACCGCGCGAACGGGCGCGCAAGGATTTTCCACGATGAAAAAGACTATCGGCACTTCGAGGCGCTACTCAAAGAAGGTGTCGAACTGATCGACATGCGCATCCTTGCGTACTGCATCATGCCTAACCATTGGCACCTCGTTCTGCATCCAAAGCGCGACCGAGACATGAGCGAATTCATGCGCTGGGTCACGACGACGCACGTGCGACAGCGCCGCGTGCGCACCAAAACCGTCGGCGGCGGCCACCTCTACCAGGGGTCGTACAAGTCTTTTCCGATACAAGAAGATCAGCATCTCGTCACCGTGATACACTACGTGGAGCAGAATCCTCTCCGCGCGCGCCTCGTCACTCGCGCGGAGCGTTGGCCTTACTCGAGTCTGTATCGACGCAGGAGAGGGAACAACGAGGACAAGAAACTGCTCGCGCCGCTTCCCATTGCGTTACCCCGCGATTACCTCTCGCTGGTGAACACCGTCAACAAGGAAGCGCTGGAATCTATTCGCACCTCCGTTAAAAAAGGAGCGCCGTATGGGTCGACCGCATGGACCACATGGATGATTGAGGAGTATGATATGGAAGGTACCATGAGAGGGCCCGGAAGACCGAAACAGCAATGATATTATGCAACAAAGTTGTGCAAAATAACGGACGTATCCCCATTAACCCCATTAACGTATCCCCATTAACTAATTATGGAGCGATTTTCGGTTGAGACTGAAGCGTTTTCGGGGCCTTTGGAGGCGCTTTTGAATCTGATCGAGGATAGAAAGCTCGCGATATCGGAGGTCAGTCTCGCAGAGGTGACGGATGCATATCTTGCATACGTTGAAAAATTACCGGGGCTTCCGCTCGGCGAGACGGCGCAGTTCATTCTCGTCGCCTCGACGCTCCTCCTCATAAAATCGCGCACTCTGCTTCCCACGCTCACTCTTTCCGACGACGAGCGCGAGAGCGTGCAAGAGCTCGAGCGGCGGCTTGCGCGCTACGCTCTCATCCGCAAAGCCGCGCGCGCTCTGCGGCGGGAGTGGGGGAGAGAGCCGCTCATTCTCGCGAAACGCGTGCCGGAGCGGGCGCCCGTCTTTGCGCCCGCGGAGGTTTCTGCAGACGCGCTATCGGCCGTAATCCGGCGGCTCGCGAGCATCCTGCCGAAGCCCGAGGCGCTCGCGAAAGCGGCCGTCGCGCCGGTCCTCGCGCTCGAAGACGTGATACGGAGCCTGAAAGCCCGCCTTTCTTCCGCCTTCAAGGCCCGGTTCTCGGAACTCACGCGCGCGCGCGACAAGCACGAAACCATCGTCTACTTCCTTGCGACGCTCGAACTCGTGCGCTCCGGCTCGCTTTCGGCGACGCAGGACAAGCTCTTTGCCGATATCTTCCTCGAAGCAGAGCATGCGGGCGTTCCGCGATTCGGATAATATGCCGGCACGAAACGACATCGCCGCGCGCGCGCATGCCTTCCTCTTCAGCGAGGGAGGGGAACTGACGCATAAAAAACTCGCTTTGCTCCTCGAATGCAAAGAAGAAGAGCTCGGGGCGGCGCTCGACGCGCTCTCGGAGCGCCTGGAGGGGAGCGGCGTCGCGCTCGTGCGGACGGATACGGCCGCAAGCCTCGCGATCTCGAAGGAGACGAGCGAAGCCGTGCGGCTGGCCCAAAAACGCGAACTTGAGCGCGACATCGGCGACGCCGGGCTCGAAGTCCTCGCCATCGTACTCTACCTGGGCCCCTCGACGCGCGCGCGCATAGACTACATCCGCGGCGTCAACACTTCCTCGACCCTGCGCACCCTGCTCTCGCGCGGCCTCCTCGAACGCACGGAGAATCCGGAAGACGCGCGCGAATACCTCTACCGCCCCGCGATCGAGCTTCTCGCGCACCTCGGCATCAAGAACGGGAAAGAACTGCCCGAGTATGCTACAATCGCCGCCGAACTCGCCGCGTTCGAACAGGCGAACGGACCACGCCCTGAAAATGGAGTCAGCACCGATACATAACGAACGAGCGCGCATGGCGGGAGCCTCCGTACTCGCGCTTATCGCGCTTGCCCTTATCGTCTCCGGCGCACTCGCCCTCGCGGGAAGGGTCCCCTCGGAAAGCCAGACAGCCGCGGCTCCGGCGGCCGATCCCTTCGCCGGCATCGAGATAGCCGGAAAAGCCGCCGTCGTCATCGACATACCGAGCGGAAAGACGCTGTATGAAAAGAATCCGGATGCGGCGCTTCCGCTCGCGTCGCTGACGAAAGTCATGCTCGCCCTCGTCGTCGCCGAAGCGCTCCCGCCCGATTCGATAATCGTCATTCCATACTACGCGGGAGGCTCGGCCGGGGAGGAGCACCTCGGGAAGGGCGAGCGGTGGCGCGTGCAAGACGTCGTCGATTTCACACTCATAACGTCCTCCAACAACGGCGCCGGCATACTCGCGTCAGCCGCGGAGCCGGCGCTCCGCGAGCGCTATCCGGAATCTCCGGCGGGCGCCGCCGCGCTCTTCCGCATGAACGATCTCGCGCGGGAGCTCGGGCTCACAAGCACGTATTTTCTTAATGTGAGCGGGCTCGATCTTTCTGCGACGCAGGCCGGAAGTTACGGCTCCGCGCGCGACATGGCCGCACTCTTCGCCTATGCGGTCTCTGCCGAGCCTTCGCTTTTCGCCGGTACGGCGCGCGGCGGCGTCCTTTTGAGCGATCTCGACGGGAACAGGAATACGACCGCCTCCAATACGAACAGCGCGCAGGGAAGCATTCCGGGCCTTATCATGGGCAAAACCGGGCTCACCGACCTTGCCGGAGGCAATCTCGGGGTCGTCTTCGACCTCGGTCTCGCGCACCCCGTCGTCGCGGTCGTCTTGGGCTCGACGGAAAACGGCAGGTTCGAGGACATGGAGAAGCTGATCGCCGCCGCCCGAAAGGCGCTTACCCAATAGGCATCAGGGGGAGGGGAGTAGGGTACACCCGGTAGGACAATTTGGCATCGCCTTGACTGTGGCTTCCGTTCTGTTCATAAGTCTGTCGGACAAATCTTTTTATGTATATACATGCGACCATTCTGCGGCCTAAATTATGCCAAATTGTACTGACCGGGTACAATGGCGCCATGGTCGAGGATTTATCCGATATCGTCCGGGTTCTCGCCCCGGCATTCGCTTCGTTCGTCGTCGGAATGGCTTTGACGCCGGCCCTTACGCATTATCTGTATAAATACAAGGCGTGGAAAAAAACCCCGGGGAAAACGGCACTCGACGGCGCGCCGGCGCACGGCTTCAACCAGTTGCACAACGGCCACGAAGTGCGGGCCCCCCGCATGGGAGGCATCGTCATTTGGGGGAGCGTGCTTATCACCATACTCGGCATCGCGCTCGTCGCGCGTTTCGTCCCCGATGCGGCGATACTGAAACTCGACTTTTTGAGCCGCAACCAGACTTGGATACCTCTCGCGACCCTGCTCGTGGGCGCGTTCGTCGGCCTCGTGGACGACCTCTACGTCATCCGCCCCGGCGGAGAGGGCTTGCGCCTCTCGTACCGCCTCCTCATCGTCGTCCTCCTCTCGTCGTTCATCGGCATGTGGTTTTGGGCGAAACTGGACGTAACGGCGATCGGCATCCCGTTCGGCCCGCCGCTCGAGATCGGCTGGCTCATCGCGCCGCTCTTCGTCCTCGTTTCGCTCGCGCTCTACGCTTCCGGCGTGATAGACGGGATCGACGGGCTCTCCGGCGGCATCTTCGGCTCCGTGTTCGCCTCATACTCGATCATCGCCTTCGCGCAGAACCAGATCGACCTCGCCGCTTTTTCCGCGGCGATCGTCGGAGGCCTTCTCGCCTTCCTCTGGTACAACATCCCGCCCGCGCGCTTCTATATGAGCGACACCGGCACCATGGCGCTCACGCTCACCATCGCGACCATCGCGTTCATGACAGACGATCTCGGCGGGGGAGTGGGAATAGCGGTTTTGCCCGTCATCGGAGCGCTCCTCGCCGCAACCGTCGCTTCCAATATCGCGCAAGTCGTCTCGAAAAAATATTTCGGCATGAAGCTCCTGCGCATCGCGCCCCTGCATCACCACCTTGAGGCGATAGGCTGGCCGGGCTACAAGGTCGTGATGCGCTACTGGGTGCTTTCTGTCGTCTTCGCGTTCCTCGGCGTTATCATCGCGCTCGCGGCCGCATAAACGCATGTCGAGAAGCTCCGCCCGCATAGACAAACCGCTCGCATTCTTGATCGCCATTCTCGTCGTAGGCGGCGGATTTATTTTCGCCTCGGCGGTATTCGGACTCCTCGCGCGCGGCGCGCCGAACATGTCGTCCGTCGTCTTCAACCACGCGGTACTCGGCATCGGCGCAGGGCTCGTCGCGCTCTTCGTCGCGAGCAGGATACCGTATTCCTACTGGCGGCGCTTCGCGCCGCACCTCTTCGTTTCCGCGCTCGCACTCACCGCGGCGGTCTTCATCCCGCAGATCGGCTTCGAGCACGGCGGAGGGCGGCGATGGCTCTCCATAAGCGGATTTTCGATACAGCCCGCCGAATTCCTGAAGATCGCCTCGATCGTCATGGCCGCCGCCTACTTTTCGGCGATCCGCGCGCGCGTGCAGACTCTGCGCTGGGGCCTCGGCGGCCTCTTCCTTATCCTCGCCGGTCCCGTCCTCATACTGCTCGCCCAGCCCGATCTCGGGACGCTCGGCGTGATACTTGCGTCGGTCGTCGCGATATTTTTCGCGGCGGGCGCGCGCCTCCGCGATCTTCTCGTTATGCTTTGCATCAGCGTCGCCGCGATCGCGGTTCTCGCCTACGCGCGCCCATACGTGCTCGAGCGCATCGAGGTCTTCTTCGATCCCTCACGCGCGCCGCAGGCGGAAGGCTACCAGATACGCCAATCCCTGATCGCCATCGGCTCCGGCGGGCTCGCCGGGCGGGGCTTCGGACAGAGCGTGCAGAAATTCACGTACCTCCCGGAGCCGATGGGGGATTCCATCTTCGCCGTCCTCGGCGAAGAGTTCGGCTTTATCGGCGGCGTGGTTCTCATCGGGCTCTTCCTCGCGCTCGCCCTGCGGGGCTTTGGCATCGGCGCGCGCGCGCCGGATCACTTCGGCGCGCTCCTTGCCATCGGCATCTCGACCTACCTCGCCGCCGAAGCGTTCATCAATATCGGCGCGATGCTCGGGGTCGCGCCTCTCACCGGCATCCCGCTCACGTTTATAAGCCAGGGCGGAAGCGCGATGCTCGCCGCGCTCGGGAGCGCGGGCATCCTTCTTTCGGTCTCGCGCCGCGCGGCGAAGCGGTGACAAAATGGTAAAATAAAACTCTCATTATGAAGATCGTGCTGGCAGGCGGGGGGAGCGGGGGACACTTTTATCCCCTCATTGCCGTTGCAGAGGCGCTCGAAGATATCTCCAAAGAAAAAAAACTGATCGAGCCGGAACTCTTTTACATCGGCCCCGAGCCGTTCGACCCCGCGGCGCTCCTCGAGCACGAGATAGAATACCGGCCGAGCCCGGCCGGAAAACTGCGGCGATACCCGAGCCTGCTGAACGTGTTCGACCTCTTCAAGACCGCGCTCGGCGTCGCGCGTTCGATATTCCAGCTCTTCAGCCTCTATCCCGACGTCATATTCTCAACGGGCGGCTACGCCGCGTTCCCCACGCTTTACGCCGCGCGCCTCCTCGCTCTTCCCGTCGTCATCTACGACGCCGACGCGAAACCCGGCCGCGTGTCGCTGTGGTCGGCGCGCTTCGCGCGCTGGATCGCCCTCGCGCACCCCGACGCCGCCACGCAGTTCCCAGAAGCGTACCTGGAAAAGATAGCGCGCACGGGACACCCGATCCGCAAGGAAATAGAGGCTCCCGCGAAAGAGGGCGGGCATGAATTCCTCACGCTCGATGCGGCCGTGCCGACCGTCTTCGTCATGGGAGGCTCGTCGGGAGCATCCGCGATGAACGAGGTCGTCCTCGACGCGCTCCCGGCGCTCGTCGAGCGCTACAACGTCGTGCATCAGACCGGAAGCGCGAACCTCGAGGAAGTGAGCGGCATCTCGGGCGTCATTCTCAAAAATTCCCGGTTCGGCGACCGCTATCGGAGCTTCGGGCTCCTGAACACGCTCGCGCTCCGCATGACGGCGGGCATCTCCTCGCTCGTCGTCTCCCGCGCTGGGAGCGGCACCATTTTCGAGATCGCCTCGTGGGGAATACCGTCCATACTCATTCCGATACCCACCGAGATATCGCACGACCAGACGGAGAACGCCTTCTCCTACGCGCGCGCGGGCGCCGCCGCGGTCCTCGAGCAAAAAAACCTCACGCCGCACCTGCTCGCCGCCGAGATAGACCGCATCATGGGCGACGAGAGCCTGCGCGCCTCGATGGCCGCGGCGGCGAAGGCCTTCGCCCGCCCGCAAGCGGCGCAAAAGATAGCAAGTATCATCGTGGAAACAGCGCTCGAGCATGCAAGTAGTTGACAGTAAAAAGTGTACAGTCAACTGAATCCTTTCTTTTAACCGTCAACTGTCATCTGTAAACTGTAAACTGCAAACTATGCACGTTGTTACTCGATTCCCGCCGTCGCCGACCGGCTACTTCCATATCGGGAGCGCGCGCACGGCGCTCTTCAACTACGTGTTCGCCGCCAAAGAGGGAGGCGTGATGTATCTGCGGTTCGAGGACACCGACAAGGAACGGAGCAAGAAAGAGTATGAGGATGACATTCTCGCGGGCCTTGCGTGGCTCGGGATTCCCTTCACACCGGCCGCGCCGCTACGGCAGTCGGAACGCGTGGAGAACTACCGCGTCTACCTCCACGCGCTCATCAAAACGGGGGCCGCGTACGAAGCGGAGGAGGGACTGGCGGGCGGGAAGGTCATCCGCTTCAGAAATCCGAATACGCGCGTCACGTTCTCCGATCTGATCCGCGGCGAGATGGGATTCGATACCGCAGAGCTCAAGGATTTCATCATCGCGCGCAACGCCGACGACCCGCTCTACCACCTCGCCGTCGTCGCCGACGACCACGACATGGGAATAACGCACGTCATACGCGGCGAGGACCACCTCTCTAACACCCAGCGGCAGATACTCATCATGGAAGCGCTCGGCTTCGAGCGGCCGCGCTACGCCCACATGCCACTCATTCTCGCGCCCGACCGCAACAAGCTCTCGAAACGCCACGGGGCCGTCTCGGTCAACGAGTACAAGCGGGAGGGATATCTTCCGGAGGCGCTCGTCAATTATCTCGCGCTCCTCGGCTGGACGCCGCCGGAAAAAGAGAAATTTTCCCTCGGCGAGATGATCGCCGCATTCGACATCGGCGCCGTCCACAAGAGCGGCGCGATCTTCGACGCCCGGAAACTGGAGTGGCTCAATAAGGAATACCTGCGCGAGATGCCCGACGACATCTTCGTAAAGGAAGTAACGCGCCGCGCGCCCGTCTGGGACGAGCGCACGGCCGCGAAACTCGCCCCGCTCCTGCGGGAGCGCGTCGGCGTATGGCGCGATCTCGGCGCGCTTGCGGAGGAGTTCGACTACTTTTCCGCCGAACCGAAGCTCGATCCGGCCAAGGTGTCTGGAAAGGGAAGCGACGCCACATCCGCCTCGCGCCATTTGCAAACGCTCCATGAGATGTTCATGAAGGCCGCCGTGGATGATTTTTCGGATCCCGATACAATAAAGAACATCGTATGGGGGTACGCGACGGCGGAGGGCAGGGGAGCGGTGCTGTGGCCGCTCCGATACGCCCTCTCGGGCAGGGAAAAAAGCCCCGATCCTTTTCTCATCGCGAGCAGTCTGGGAAAAGAAAAGACGCTCTCGCGCGTCCAGACGGCGCTCGCCCTCCTGAAGGCCTCATGACGCCTGCATTGAGGACATCGCTCACGCTCACGCTTGCGGCGCTCGTTCTTGCCGCCGTCCCGCTTGCCGCGCAAAGCCAGACGGCCGACGAGATACGCTCGGAGATCGGCGAGCACAACGCCCAGATAGAGGCCCTGAACAAGGAAATAGCGGCGTACGAGAAACAGCTCTCGGAGGTCGGCGCGAAGAAGCAGACGCTCCAAAACACGCTTGCCCAGCTCGACATCCAGCGCAAGAAGCTCGCCGCCTCCATCAGCGTGACCAAAAACCGGATAGGCGCGCTCCAGCTCGAGATACAGTCTCTTTCCCGGAACATCGAAGGCAAACAGGGCTCCATCCGCGTCCAGGAAGCGGGGCTCGCGGAAACGCTCCGGCGCCTCAACGAGACGGAGCGGATGACCTTCGCCGCCGCAGTGCTCTCCTCGGGAGATCTCACGAGCCTGTGGAGCGACATGGATGCGAGCTTTTCGCTCCAATCAGCGATGCGGGAAGACATCGCGGAGCTTTCCGTCCAGAAGCAGTCGCTCTCCGAGACGAAGGCGGCGACAGAGCAGAAGCGCGCGGAACTCGTCAAACAGCGGAACAACCTCCTCGCCGAGCAGGGCTCGCTCGACGCCACTCGCAGGGCGCAAAACGACCTCCTGGCGCAGACGAAATCGCAGGAATCGACCTTCCAGGCTATCCTCGCCGAAAAACAGGCGGCGAAAGCGAGCTTCGAGGCCGCCCTCGCCGATCTGCAGAGCAGGCTCCAATACACCATCGATCCTTCTTCCATTCCCCCTGCAGGGAAGGGGATTTTGCGTTACCCGGTGGACAACGTGAAGGTAACGCAATACTTCGGCAACACCGCATTCGCGCGCTCGGGCGCTTATGCGGGCAATGGCCACAACGGCATCGACTTTCGGGCCTCCATCGGCACGCCGATAAAGGCGGCGCTCTCGGGCACCGTCATCGGAACAGGGAACACCGACGCCGTCCGCGGATGCTATTCCTACGGCCGGTGGGTGATGGTCAAGCACGGCAACGGCCTCTCCACCCTGTACGCGCACCTCTCGCAATCCGGCGTGAGTACGGGCGACTCCGTGCGGACGGGACAGCTCATCGGCTACAGCGGTTCGACCGGCTATGCGACCGGCCCGCACCTCCACTTCGGCGTGTACGTCGCCTCTGCCGTCCAGATAATCAGGCTCGGCGACGCGACCAACAAAAAGACGGCGTGCGCGAACGCCGTGATGCCGGTCGCCCCCTTATCCGGATACCTCAATCCTGCCGACTATCTCTGACGACTGCGGGGTAGGCGTTTTTTGCGCTTCCATTCGACGAGCTTCATCGCGCGCAATTCGATTTTGTATGCCTTGCGGAGCGTGCGGAGATTTTTTTTCGGAACGGTAGGGAAGTGGCGGGTCTTATCAAGCGCTTCTACAAGCCAGAACAACTCCTTATCGGCCGTGACCCACCGCTCTGGCGCGAATTTCGAGAGGTCAAACGGCCTTGAATACGCCCGCAGTGATTTACGGCCATCCCACATCAGGTACTCGTGGAAGAATGATATGGCGAGCTCGCGCGGGCTTCGGTATGCCGGTTCGCGATAGCGCAGGATGGCGTGATTGGTCTTGCTTATCGCGCCCCAGTAGCCGTTTTGCCGGAAAAGCGCCACCACATGGTCTTCATCGTCGGGAATCGTCCTGAAATCGAGCAATAGGGGCTTTTGCCCGTGGTACGCGAGCGCGGCGGCGGCCAAAAGCGCCCCTTCGAAGCAATGGGCCGTTTTGGCCCGCAAAACGCGTCTCGGAGCCATGTAGGTCTCCCCCGAAGCCTCGAAATTGATGGGAAGGGTATCCAGATAGTCTTGGACCTTCTGCGGCGTCGCGAGAGTTTGGAACATGCGGCGCTCGGGGGGAGTCAAAAGCCGTTTTATTCGATCGCGATATGACGTTGACATCTCTGCAGTGTACCTGAACAACGCGGAGAGTGTTTGGGTGTCAGAGGCGTCAGAATAGTTGGAGCGCGGCTTTATCCCCGTATTTCGCTTTACATATATTGTGCGAATAATGGTATCTGCCATACTTGCCGTATAAAATAATAGTAACGTCACAGTCATACCTCATGTCCCCCACCTCCCCCGCGACGCAAAAGAAAATCTCATCGTACGTAACGCCGTTCCTTGATTACTGCGAGATCGAGAAAGGGCTTTCGAACAATACACAGAAAAATTACGGACAGTATCTGAAGCTGTTCACGACGTGGCTCCGCAAAACCGGACAAGAGTCTCTGCTTCCCCGCGAGCTTACCGCCCGGCATATTTGGGACTACCGCCTCTACCTCGCCCGCGGGCACAAAACGCCCGTGGGCGCCTCCTTGAGCAAAAAGTCCCAGAACTACTACCTCATCGCCCTGCGGGCCCTTCTTGCTTATTTCGCCGACCGCGACATCGAGTCTCTTCCTTCGTCGAAGATCAAGCTTGCCAAACAGAAGTCCGACGAGACAATCTCCTTCTTGGACACGCGGGATATGGAGCGCATGCTGAAGATACCGGACGTCTCGACGCAGAACGGATTGCGCGACCGCGCGATCATGGAACTTTTTTTCTCTTCGGGAATGCGCATTTCGGAACTCACCGCGCTCGACGCCGATCGCGTCTCTTTCCTCAAGCAGGAGGACGGCGCGCGGACGTTCGAGCTTTCCATCGTGGGCAAAGGAAAATATGTCAGAACGGTGTTCATCTCCCCCCGCGCGGCCAAGTGGCTGCGTGCATACCTCGCGACCCGCCGCGACGTCCACGATCCGCTCTTCATCAACCACCGGTCGAAAAAAACCGAAAACAGGCGCCTCTCGCCCCGCTACATACAAATGATGATCTCGAAATGCGCGGTTCTCGCCGGCCTCGCGAAAAAGGTAACGCCCCACACGCTCCGGCATACCTACGCGACGGATCTTCTCTCTCACGGAGCGGACCTGCGGAGCGTGCAGGAGCTTCTCGGCCACAAGAACGTCGCGACCACGCAAATCTATACGCATGTCACCAATAAACGCCTGCGCGACATACATGAAAAGTTCCACGGCGGAAAAGAGATGGACGACCGATAACTACCGCAACTACCACCGCCCCTGCTCTCCCCGCCCGCCCGCCCGGTAGGCTTCGATGCGCCGGCGGTTCGCGGGCGACACTTCGGCAGGAAGAGCGTCTATGTCGAACCAGCTCCGCGCCATTATCTCGATGGTAGGACGGAGGGCGAGAGAGCCTTCGAAGTCTCCCGTGTAGAAGACCGTTATCTTGTCTCTCTTCCCCATCGAGCCGGTGTAGGTGCCAATCTCGCCGGCAATAGTCTTTACCTCAAATCCGGTTTCTTCGCGTGCCTCGCGTATCGCCGCTTGCTCCGGTGTTTCTCCGCGCTCGACGCCGCCGCCCGGCAATGTCCACGCCCATGGCGCGTACCAGTGTGATACTAGGACCACTCTGCGCTCCTGAACGAGGATAATGCGTACTCCCTGCACTTCCCCTGCTCCCGCAAAGCGTGAGAGCCAATACCGAATTACATGCACGACCCCGATAAGAGAAAGCGAGAGCCACGTAAGAAGGCGTCGAATGTATCGCATATCGTTCCAACGACCTTCAAAAAACATTTCGCCAGGGTATTTCAAACTCGTCGAACTCCGGCAGGAGCTTTCTTCCGTACAGAAGACGCGATATCACCTCGGCGTGCGAAAGCGCGCCCGTGAGCGCGTTGTGCGGCGCCGGCTCGCTCGGGATTCCGCAGTATTCGAGCGTCGCGTCGAGATCGAGCGCGGAATGTTTTTTGACGGAGTCCACTGGCGGCTGAAGCCCCCTCGTTACCATGTGCATGTAGGCGAGCGTGTGCGTGTCTATGGTGCGGTACGAGAACGGCCACTCCGTGTGTCCCGCCCTCTCCGCCGCGGCCTTGAGAAAGTCCCGGTCGAAGGAAACGTTCTGCGCGGCGAGCGTCCGCTCCGCGACCCCGTCGCTCCAGTCTAGGAACGCGTGGATGAGATCGGCCTCGCTCTGCTTCTTCGGATCTATCACCTGCTCTTTCGTGAAGCCGTTGACCGCGAGCGCTTCGTCCATGACGTGCGCTCCGTCCCACACGCGGCACTCTTCGTAAAAACGGTTCCGCGGGTTGGCAAAATCGAGCGCTCCCACCGAAACGATGGAGTGCGTGCGATACTCCACTCCGGAGGCTTCAACGTCAACGATTAGCATAGCCTGTAGCTTATAGCTGGTAGCCTGTAGCACGGATGCATAGCGCGCATTTTCTCATGGCCGCAGGCTACTGGCTACTAGCTGCCGGCTGTCCGAGTCCTTTACAATTCTTGGCAGGTGTGTATCCCGCTTTGCGAGCCGCTTCTTCGCTTTTGAACCAGATCTTGTTCTGCTCGGCGATACTTTCAGCGCCCGAGCACCACGGATAGTGGTACGCGCTCCCCTTCCGAGAAGCGACGACAAGGCCGCCGAGAGGAAGCGCGCGCGCGGCGGCTCCCGTCTGCGCTTCCCGTATCGAAACAGCCGGTTTTGCGCCCTCGAGCGCGGAAAGGCGCCCGAGACCGAACGAGGAAAATCCGACCAAAACCACGATGGCGATAACCCCCCACTCCCCGACCCCGTCCTCCAAGGCATTCTTGATTTTCTGCCAACTTTCCTGTATCTTTACCACCGCTCCATGATACGGGGCTTGGTATTGTTTTCAACTACTAACTACGTGCTACTAACTACAGACTATTTTCTATGGCAACGACCAAAGCGGGCGGAACAGCGAAAAATCTCCGCGATTCGAATCCCAAGTATTTGGGGGTCAAGCGCGCCGACGGGCAAAAAGTGGCCATTGGCGAGATAGTCGTGCGCCAGCGCGGCACGAAGATATTGCCGGGCCGGAACATCGGCGTCGGAAGCGACTACACGCTCTTCGCGCGCGTTGCGGGCACGGTGCGCTTCCGCAACAAAAGAAAGACCGACTTCGACGGCCGCTCCGCCCGCCGCCCCATCGTCGACGTCCTCTAAACAGCGACGATCTTCAGCAGTATCTCCGTTTCCGCTCCCAAGGCGGAAATTTTTATTATGTGATCGCCCGTCGTTTTGACGGGCTCCAGCGGCGCGATCCCCTCCTCCGGGATGGAAACGCTCTTTTGCTGATGAAGCGCATCCGCTATTTCCTTCGGGCCGATCGCTTTGAATAATCCTCCTTTTTCAGTCGCCCTGACTTTGAGCTCGATCCGCGCGCCGCGGAGCCGTTGGATCGCCTCCTTGAGATCTGCTTCGCGCCTTTCTTTTTCTGCCGCCAACGCCGCCTGGACCTTTGCATGCTCGGCAAGCGCCTCCGTGGTCGCCTGTTTTGCAAGCCCCCGCGGTATCAAAAAATTAAGCGCGTACCCGTCGGCGATATCCTTCACCTCCCCCGCCCTGCCGACCCCACCCACATCTTTCAAGAAAATCACTTTCATAACAGTAGATAGTTGGTAGAAAGTAGTTAGTCGTTAGTGGTCCTGAATTCTTTTTCTCGTCACTATTTTCTACTAACTACAGACTACTGACTACTGACTACCTCAACGGCTTTTTCCATCTGCGGGTCTCTCCCCGCCTCCCGGTCCTCTTCGGTCATGTTCACCTGCACATCCGGGACGAGTCCTTCCAGCGGTATCGGCTCGCCTCCCGGCCCCACCCAGCGCGCGACGGTGAGCTTGAGCGACGTATCGTCGGTTATCTCCACAAGTTCCTGCACCGAGCCCTTCCCGAAGGTCCTGTCCCCCACCATTGTAGCGATACCGTAGTGCTGAAGCGCGCCGGCAAGAATCTCGGAAGCCGAGGCGCTGCCGCGGTCGACGAGAATGACCATGCGCAGGTTCTCGTTGAACACATCGTAACCGCGCGAGCGATGCACGACGCTTTCGGCGTTCCCGGCGTAATCCTCTGTGACGACGACCCTACCCGAGGGCAGGAACCAGCTCGCCATGTCGACCGCCGCCTCCAGATAGCCGCCCGGATTTCCGCGAAGGTCGAGAACGAGATTGCGACTGCCCGACTCGACGAACTCCCGGAGCGCGCGCCTGAAGAGCTCCGGCGAATTCGCCGTGAAGCTCTGGAGTTCTATGACGAATACGCCGGAACGCGCTTCCGTCGCGACGATAGGCACGTTGATGACCTCGCGGGTTACTTCGAATTCGCGCGGCTCCGGGAACCCTTCGCGCATGACAAGAAGCCTGACCTGCGTCCCCCGCGGCCCGCGGATGCGCGAGACCGCGGTCGAGATGTCCATGCCGCGCGTCTCGACGCCGTCGATCTCGAGGATCCTATCGCCGCTCCTGATGCCCGCACGCTCCGCGGGCGTCCCCTTAAGCGGCGAAACAACGGTGAGGACCTGATCGCGCACCGCGATTTCCATCCCGACGCCCTCGAAGGCGCCGCTGATGTCCTCCGCGAATATCTCGTTCTCCTTGGGCGGAAGGAAGAAGGTGTACGGGTCGCCGAGCGACTCCGCGAGCCCCTGTATCATTCCCCAGACGCGCGCTTCGTTCCTCTCCTCGGTCGAGGAAGCGACCCGCGTCGAGGTCGCGACAGCGGCCGGCACGAACTTCTCGTCTATGATGCGCCACGCCTTCCACACGGGATCGAAATCCACGCCCTCGGGCGGGCCCGAAAGTTGCGCCGCCGCTCCCTTGCCTGAAACGAGCGCCACTCCAAGAACAAAACCGACGGCGAGCGCGATGCATCCCCCTGCGATCGCAAGGCGCGCCGGGATGCGCCACTCATCCCTGAACGGCAATGCCCCTGTTGGGCGAGGATGGACGGGGCGGCCTTCTTTATCTTCTTCCGGCATATCGAGGGGCCATTATAGCGTAGCGGAACACGCGAAACTACAGCTTGACGGCGGAAGGATACGGATGCTCGTGCCCCGCGGCGATGCGGACCTTGAGATGCTCGATATGCCGCGAGCGCAGGGTTGAGTACTTCGACTTGTCGGTCCCGAACTTCACGACGATCTCCGAGGCGTACTTGCCTCCGAGAAAGTGCGGAAGGATGACGTAGTCGACCCCCTCCTCGTAATGCGAAAGGGCGTCACCCACGCGGTGCGCGATGACGATGACGACGGCATCCGGGTTGCGCGAGCGTATGCTCCGGGTGATGAGAAGGTTCGTCTCGGGATCCGGGACTGTCGAGATAGCGAGCTCGAGCCTGGACACGTCGATCGACTCGAGAAAATCGATATCCCCCGCATCGCCGTATTCCGCCGCTATCCCCTTTCGCTCGAGCGACGCTATGGTATCGGGGTCGTGATCGACGACGAGAAAACGCCGGTCGAGCTCCTTCAGCGATTCGAGAAAATCCTGCCCGATGCGATTGCATCCGAAGAGAACGACGGCATGGCCGCTCCGGCGCGCGCGAGGTTCGAACGCGTTCGCGCGCTCGAACATGCCCAAGAACGGGGCGAGCGCGTGAAAGAGCCGATCGGAATACAGCACGAGGTACGTACAGCCGAAGATGGTAATAAGGCCGACGAGTGTTACGAGCGAAAGGATCGAGCGGTCGAGATGCCCGAGGGAGACTCCGAGCGCGACGAGGATGAGGGAGAATTCGCTTATCTGCGCGACGATGAGACCCGTTTGGAAACTCGTCTTTTTGCGGTAGCCCAGAATGCCCATGAGCATCATCAGTATCAGCGGATTGCCGACGAGGACGAGGAGCGAGAGCGTGATCGCGGCGGGCAAACTCCCGCCGATATCGGCAAACTGCATTTGCGAGCCGAGGAGGACGAAGAACATCACGATGAAAAAATCCCGCAGGGGCGAGAGGCGCGCGCTGATCTCGTGGCGCACCGGAAGCGCCGCGAGCGTCACGCCCGCTATGAGAGCGCCGCTTTCGAGCGAGAACCCCAGCCCCTTGAAAAGCGCCGCGATCCCTATTCCCCACGCGATCGCGAAAAGAAAAAGGAATTCCTGCGACTGCGCCAAAAAGCGGTTTGCTTTCGAGACGAAGAAACGCGACGTAAGCGCGACGAAGCCGATGAGAACGGCCCCGGTCGTAATGAACCGCGCGACTTCCGCAAAAGAGAAAGAGCTAGCGGAAAACAGGGGTATGCCGAGGAGAAGAAGCACCGCGATAAGGTCCTGCACGAGGAGGAATCCGATGGCGATCTTCGCGTACAGCACGTCGAGCTCCCGCTTGTCAGCGATGAGCTTCATGATGATGATGGTGCTCGAGAACGCGAGCGCGACGGAAATATAGAACGCCTCGGCGGGGGAAAAGCCGAGCATGGCCGCGATGAAGTATCCGACGATCGAGGTAAAGAGAACCTGCCCGACCCCCGTGATGAAGGAGACTTTCCCGAACGTGCGGATGATGTCGGGACTCAAATGCAGTCCGACGGTAAAGAGGAGGATGGCGACGCCGATCTCTCCCATCAGGGCGAGCGTCTCCGTGGAACCGATGAGGTCGAGAAGCAGGGGGCCGGCGATGAGGCCCGTCAGAATGTGCCCGATGATGAGCGGCTGCCGCAAGAGGCGCATCAAGGCGGCAACGCCGGTCGCGATCCCTATGATGAGGCTAAGTTCGGTGAATAATTCCATGCGGCGCGTGTTCGAACCACCATGATATCATGACCGCCATGTGGTTCGATTTCCTATTCCGAAAGCCCAAGCGCCCTCCTCTCTTCTTCTTCAACACGCTCGGCAAATCGAAACAGGAATTCACGCTTCCCTCCCGCGCGCGCGAGGTGCGCATGTACAACTGCGGCCCGACCGTCTACGACGTCCAGCATATCGGGAATCTCTCCGCCTACGTCTTTGCCGACGTACTGCGGCGCACCCTCGAATACAACGGCTACGCCGTCAAGCAGGTCGTCAACATCACCGATGTCGGCCACCTCTCTTCCGACGCCGACGAGGGAGAGGACAAGATGAGCACGGGCCTCCGCCGGGAGGGCCTTGCGCCTACACTTGAGAACATGAAGACGATGGCGGAGCGCTACGCCCGGCGCTTTCTCGAAGACGTGCGGACGCTCAACGTCGACACGGAGCGCATCGTTTTTCCGCGCGCGAGCGACTATGTCCCCGCGCAGATCGCGATGGTGCAAACGCTCGAAGAAAAAGGGTACGCGTACCGGGCGGAAGACGGAGTGTACTTCGATACGTCCCGCCTTACCGCCTATGGCGTACTCGGCGGCGCTAACCTCGCGGATCTGAAAGAGCGGGCCCGCATAGAAACGAAGGCGACGAAGCGCAACCCGACCGACTTCGCGCTCTGGAAATTCTCCTCCGGCAAAGACGCGATAGGCTGGGATTCGCCCTGGGGAAAGGGCTTCCCGGGCTGGCATATCGAATGCTCCGCGATGATAAACGCCTGCCTCGGAAAGCAGATAGACATACACACGGGAGGCGTCGAGCACATTCCGATACATCACAACAACGAGATCGCGCAATCGGAGGCCGCGACGGGCAAGAGGCCCCTCGCGCGCTTCTGGATGCATCGCGCGCACATCCAGATCGAGGGGGAAAAGATCGCCAAGCGCGAAGGTGCCGTCGTCCGCCTTTCGGAAGTCGTCGGGAGAGGCTTCCATCCGATGGCGCTCCGCTACCTTTTTTTGAGCTCGCACTACCGCACCCATTCCAACTTCACGTGGAACGCGCTCGATGCCGCGCAAACCGCCTTTTTGCGCCTTCGCCGGCTCGTCGACACGGAAAAGAAGGCGGGGGCCGCGCCCGAGCCGTGGCGGAAGAAACTGCACGAGCGATTCAACGACGATCTGGACACTCCCGGGGCGCTGGCGCTCTTGTGGGAGATGGTAAAAGAGCGCGGCCTTTCCCGCGAGAACATCCGCGCCGGCGTGCTCGACGCCGACCGGATATTGGGACTCGGACTTGCAAAACCTGACGCGGCGGCGGAAGCGCTCTGCCGAAAAACCTTCGGCGCTCCGGTGGAAAGCAATGCTATCCCCGGGCGCGTGCGCACGCTCCTCGAGGCGCGCGAGGCGGCCCGAAAAGAGAAGAACTGGCAACACGCGGATTCATTGCGCGCCGAACTCCGGAAATTGGACTATATCGTCGAAGACACTTCCGAGGGCCCGCGTCTTTTCAAAAAGACGTAGCCATGACAGTTCTTGTACATATGTACGAGAACTGTGACGACACTGGAGCATGTTTGGACTCCCGGTGGGAGAGGTTTCCAGACACGTTCTTATGTACAAGAACTGTCAGGGTTTCGGCTTTTCTTTTTTCGGCTCGAGGCCGTGCGGCGAGGTGGCGAAGGCGATGAGGGCGGTAACGATAAGCGCGATGACGAGTCCGGCGATGAAGAGCGTGGCGAGGTGGTACATGGTTTTGTGTTAGGATCGGTGAAAGCGATAAAAGCGCGAACGGCCCCCTTCGAGGCCGTTCGCTAATTTTCAAAAAAAGAAAATTTAACACCCGACCTCAAAAGGGGCCTGCAGACAGCAGAGGCGACACATTGATCGGGATTTCATTCGCCTGATTCTATACGCCCTCGCCTTCGCGTCAAGCGCGTATCGCGAACGGTGGGGACAACGTTTGCGCGGTCCTATCCCGCAATGGGTTGTTCCCGGCTTCCGCCGATGTCCGGTCGCGAGAGGAGCGTGAGGATCGCGGTTGCGAGCTCGACCAGAAAAAAGAATACGAACAGGGCGAGAAGCAGTTTGAGCATACGCGCTCATTGTCCACGATGCGCGTGTGCTTTTCGTGAACGGCTCCCGGATCACGCGCGGCGCTTTCGGATTTCTTTGCCTATCTCGGAAAACGAGACGTTCTTCTCCGCGAGAAGGACGAGGAGGTGGTAGACGAGGTCGACAGTTTCTTCAGTCAGGCGTTTTTTGGTTTCCTTTTTGGCGGCTTTAACGACCTCGAGTGCTTCCTCCTTTACTTTTGCCGTTATTTTCCCCACTCCTGCCTTGAAAAGCGAGGTGGTGTAGGAGCCGACGGGCATTTTCTTTTTGCGCTCCGCGATGACGGCGGCAAGTTCGGCGAACACATCTCTCGCCTTCTTCTCGCCGAAACAGGAATAGTCGCCCGTGTGGCAGGTGGGCCCCGCGGGTCGGGCTTTCACGAGGAGCGCGTCTCCGTCGCAATCAATTTCATAACCCGTGAATTGCAGGATGTTCCGGCTGAACTCCCCTTTCATCCAGAGACGCTTCTTGCTTCTGCTCCAAAACCAAACCTTCTTCGTCTTGAGTGTCTTCGTGAGCGCCGCTTTGTTCATATAACCGAGCATCAAGACGGCCCGCGTTTCGGCATCTTGCACAATGGCTGGCACGAAACCCCCTCCCTTCTTCCAATCAATGTTGAGTTTTTTTGTCATATCTTATGTGCGCATCGAAATACCCTCTTTCGCGAGGTATTCCTTGGCGTCTGTAATACTATACTCCCCGTAGTGGAAAAGGCTCGCGACGAGCGCCGCATCGGCCGAGCCGTCGGTAAGCGCGCGTTTCAGGTCTTCGAGCGAACCGGCCCCGCCGGAAGCGACGACGGGAATGCGCACTGCCTCCGAGACTCGTCGCAAAAGCTCGATATCGTATCCGGATTTCTGCCCATCTTTGTCCATCGAAGTAAGCAGTATTTCTCCTGCGCCTCGTGTTTCTGCTTCTTTCGCCCACGCTATCGCGTCGAGCTGTGTTTCTTCAGAGCCGCCTCTCAAAAACACTTTCCATCCTGTTCCTACGCGCTTCGCGTCTATTGCAACGACGATAGCTTGTGAGCCGAAAGCCTTCGAACCTGCCGTGATGAGAGAAGGGTCTTTGACGGCCGCTGTATTGATTGAAACCTTTTCGGCTCCGAGGTGGAGAAGCCGCCGCATCTGCTCCACGCTCGAGATGCCGCCGCCGACGGTGAAAGGAATGAAGACTTCCTTCGCAACCTGCTCGACAACGCTGAACATCGTTTCCCTTCCTTCCTTCGATGCGGAGATATCGAGAAAAACGAGTTCATCGGCTCCTTCCGCGGAATATTTCTTGCCGAGCGCCGCCGGATCGCCAACGATTTGAAGATTCTCGAACGAAATTCCCTTCACCACCTTCCCGTCCTTGACGTCGAGACACGGAACGATGCGCTTCGCCAATCCGGAAAGCGGCCGCGCGGCTTCCTCGGCCTCTCCGAGCGTCATCTTCTCCTCGTAGAGCGCTTTGCCGATTATCGCGCTTGCGGCGCCGAGCTCCCGAAGTTTTCGTATCGCTTGCACGTCCGAAACGCCCCCCGAGGCGATGACGTTGAACCCGAGAGCGGCGAGTTCCCGCACCACTTCGAAGTTGGGCTCCGTCAGCGTGCCGTCCCGCTCGACGTCGGTAAAGAGGAGCTCGGTAACGCCGCGGGCCTTGAGCTCGCGCGCGAGCTCGCGATAGTCCTTGTGCACCGTGGACTGCCATCCCTTGACGGCGACCTTCCCGCCCTTTATTTCCAGCGCGACGACGATGCGTGAAGCGCCGAACTCGCGTATGAGCTCACCGACGAAGTCCATGTCGTCCATGGCCCTCGTGCCTGTTACGACGCGCGCCGCTTCCGCGGCGAGATACGCCCGCGCCGTCTCCGCTTTTCGTATGCCTCCCCCGACCTCGACGGGAATGGAAACCGCCGAGCATATCCGCATGATGAGCTCGCGGTTCGCGGGCGCGCCGTCGCGCGCGCCGTTGAGATCAACGACGTGGAGCATGCGCGCGCCGTCGCTTTCGAGCTGTTTCGCGAACTTCAGCGGATCGCCGTATATCTTTTGCGTAACGTATTCGCCGCGCGTAAGCCGCACGCATTTCCCGTCGAGGATGTCTATTGCCGGAATTATCAGCATACCCGGTTGGTAGAATGTGCCTTTGCGCCAAGCGGCACGCCGTCTTGGCGCGGCGTGAACCATGAACTCTCGCGTGTTGCACTTTGGATACATTCGTTATTTGTTTCCATAGATTTGTGTAAGCCTAAGGCACATTTCACTACCGGGATAGGCGGCAGAAGTTATCGAGTATCTTCATGCCCCACTCCGCCGATTTTTCGGGGTGGAACTGCGTGCCGTAGAAATTTCCCCTTTGCGCTATCGCGGTAAGTGGCACATCGTATATCGTTTCTCCCGTTGTGAATTCGCCGACAGGTAGATAGTAGGAGTTTACGAAATAGAAGAAACTGCCATCTGGAATTCCTTTTGTGAGCGGTGAATCCTTGAGCAAGCGAACGCGATTCCATCCCATGTGCGGCACTTTTAGCTCGGTGCGAAGACGCTTCACATCGCCCGGGAGAATGCCGAGGCATGTCGTATTGTCCTCCTCACTCATGCGTGCGAAAAGCTGCAGACCAAGACACACTCCGAGTATGGGGACCGTGAGATTCGGCAAGGCGGCGGCAAATCCGCGCGCCATGAGCGCTTGCATCGCGCTTCCGGCGGCGCCCACGCCGGGCAGAATGACCTTGTCGGTGCCTTTCAATCCTTCCGGCGTCGTGATGACGTCGAACGATACTCCCAACTTCTCGAGCGCATTGCCGACGCTCTGCAAATTGCTCGCCCCATAGTCTATGACCGAGATGTTCATAGAACCCCCTTGGTCGTGGGAAGTTCATTCTTCCGGCGAGGATCCAAGGCAACGGCATCCTTCATTGCCTTAGCGAACGCCTTGAAGATCGCTTCAATCTTGTGGTGCTCATTCGTGCCGTATTTCACATTGATGTGGATGTTCGCTTTCAAGGTTTCGGCTACCGACCGGAAGAAGTGCTCTACCATCTCGGTCGGAAGATCGCCGACCTTCTCGCGCTTGAACGACGCATTAAACGCCAAATACGGGCGCCCGCCGAGATCGACGGCGCACTCCACGAGCACGTCGTCCATGGGCAGGAGAAAGCCGTACCGCTTGATGCCGCGGCGCTCGCCGAGGGCATTCTTCAGCGTTTCCCCGAGAGCGAGACCGACGTCTTCGATCGTGTGGTGGTCGTCTATATCCAAATCCCCCTTCGCCTTGATTCGAAGGTCTATGAGGGAGTGCTTCGAAAATTGCTCTAGCATGTGGTCGAAAAAACGTAACCCCGTACTGATGCTGAAAGCGCCGGTGCCGTCGAGATTACACTCTGCCAAAATGGCGGTTTCTTTCGTCTCTCGCTTGAGAGACGCAAAGCGCGGAAACGCGCCATTCGTTTCCATTCGGTAGAATCGAATGCCGATATTTTTTGCGAATTCTTCGTCCGAATCGTGATCTCCCACGACTATAGATGCTCCGCGATCAACGGATGCTTTCTTGAGAAAACCCTTCAGGAGGCCGACTTTCGGCTTGCGGCATGCACACTTTTCCTTCGGGAAGTGCGGACAAATGAAAATCCGATAAAACTGAACCCCCTCTTTTTTCAAGCGCTTGAACAGCGCGCCCTGAACCGCGTCGAAATTCTTCTGGGGATATGAACGGCTACCAAGTCCGTCCTGATTCGTAACCATAACCAACGCAAACCCTTCGGCGATGAGCTTTTTCAGCCCCTCGACAACACCCGGCAAAATGCGCAACTGCTCGGGTCCGTTCACTTGTTCAGTCACCGGCGGCTCGAAAATGAGAGTGCCATCGCGATCGAGAAACGCGACTTTCATCGGAGATTTCTTCTGTTGCTTTTTCATACGATCTTCTTTAGAGTCTCTACTAATCGGTCGTTTTGCTCCGGCGTCCCGATGGTGATGCGCGCGCAATCTTCGAGCCGTTCCCTCCCGCTAAAATCCCGGATAATGAGCCCGTATTCTTCGGCGAGTATTGTTGCGATTTTTGACATACCGGGATACTGCACCAAGAGAAAATTCGCCTCGCTTTCGAATACGTTGAAATTCACCTCCTTGAGCTCCCTCGCGACGCGCAAGCGCTCGGCGAGGATGCGCTCCCGCATGCGAAGCATATCATCTTTATTCTTGAGCGCCCTCTGCGCAAGCGCGGCGCTCACGCGGCCGAGGTTGTAAGGCGCCTTTATTCTGTCCATATACCCTATTACCTTCGGATGTGCGATCGCATAGCCGACGCGAATCCCCGCCAGCCCCCACGCCTTGGAGAACGTCCGAAGTACGACGAGATTTTCAATCTCACGGACTTTTTCCGCCAATGAAGGCTGAGAGGCAAATTCTATGTATGCTTCATCAAGGACGACAATGCCCTTGAATTTCGAGCAGAGCCCCCGCACATCCTCGATGGGGAGCAGATTTCCTGTCGGATTGTTGGGCGAGCAGGAAAAGATGAGTTTTGCCCCCGCGGAGACAGTACCGAGAGATGAGAGGTCGAGCTGGAAGGAACCGGTGAGAGGCCACGGACGTATTTCCACCCCTGCTGTCTCGGCCGCTACCTTGTACATGCCATATGTCGGCTCAACGATTATGACGGCTTCATTCGGCTCGACAAACACGCGGATGAGAAGATCGATTGCCTCGTCGGAGCCGTTCCCCACGAACACCTGCGCCGGATCGACTCCAACGTATGCCGCGATGGCTTTCCGCAGATCGGCGGATTTCGGATCGGGATAGCGGTTCAGGTCCGGAACATCCGGGACCGTAACAGTGCTTCCGAGCGCGTTTTCATTGGCATCGAAGAAGACCCCCTCCTGGTAAAGAGAGCGCGCCGAGGCATACGGCTTCAGGTTTTTTACATTTTTCCTGACGAGGTTATCGATCATATTATTTTTTGAAGCGGATACCGACAGCCCTCTTGTGAGCATCAAGGCCCTCCCGATCTGCCAGCGTTTCGACTGTTTTGCGGAGATTCGCGATCCCGCGCTTTGAGACGCGCTGTATTTGCATCTTCTTGCCAAATGATTCGACCGAGAGGGCTGAAAACATCTTCGCGAATCCCGATGTCGGCAACGTGTGGTTCGCGCCTGTTGCGTAATCACCCAACGGTTCGGACGCGTACGGGCCAAGGAAGATGGAGCCGGCATTCTCGATTTTCTTCAGAACCTTTGCTTCATTCTTTTTGAGCACGATTTCCAAGTGCTCCGGCGCATACTCATTGATAAAGCGGCACGCTTCGTCAATCGATTTCACGACAACGGCAAAGCTCCGCTTGAGGGATTTCCCGATGATCGCTCCGCGGCTCAGCGTTTTGACCTGCTCATTGACGTTCTTCACGACGTCTGCGGCAAACTTCGCATCAGGGGTGACGAGAATGGCTTGCGAATCTTCCCCGTGTTCGAGCTGGGAGAGTAGGTCTGCGGCGACCCATGCGGGATTCGCGCTCGCATCCGCGAGCACGAGTACCTCCGAGGGCCCGGCGGGCATGTCGATGTCGACTTCTCCGAAGACTTGCATCTTGGCAGTCGTCACGTACTGGTTCCCCGGCCCGAATATCTTTGAAACTTTCGGGATGGTCTTCGTGCCGTATGCAAGGGCCGCGATTGCCTGCGCGCCGCCCACTTTGAAAATCTTCGAGATGCCGCACAGATCTGCCGCCACGAGCACCGCACTCGGGACTTTGCCACTCCTATCCGGCGGGACGCAGAGCACCACCTCTTTGCATCCAGCCAGTTTCGCCGGAACGCCAAGCATCAAAACGGTAGACGGATACGCGGCCTTGCCTCCCGGCACATAGAGGCCGACGTTCTCGATGGGCCGGAATTCGCGCCATACCCGCACGCCTTTCTGCGTTTCGACCGCTTTCTCCCTTTTCACGTTTTGCGCGTGGAATTTTGCAATGGCGGCGCGGGCGCTCTTGAGCGCTCGGACAACGTCTCTCGATTCAATGCGGTACGCCGTGCGTATTTCCGCTTCAGACACCCGCAAGCGCTTCAGAGCGACGCCATCGAATTTCTTCGTAAGATCGATAAGCGCGCGATCGCCTCTTCGCCGCACGTCATCGACAATTCGCCGTACCGAATCTTCCACGTCGCTCCGTTTGCTTCGCGCGCGCCGGAGGCGCTTTATGAGCGCAGTGATGGATTCTTTTTTGGTTGAGAGTGTTTTCATAACCCTTTTAAAAAATCCTGTTTCCGCATGCTCTTCCCGGCACTTTCGATGAGTACCGCTTGAGATTCCATTATGGTAACGATTGGCACAAGCTCGTGCGCCGCGAGCGTAGCGCCCGTCTGCGTGATGTCGCAGACCGCGTCGGCAAGATCGAGTTCGACCGTAATTTCCGCCGAACCGGAAATAGACACGATTTCGGCTTCAACGCCTTCTTTCTTGAGGAAAGCGCTGAGCAAGTTTGGGTATGACGTTGCAATGCGTTTGCCCCGCAGGTCCGCCGGAACCTTCATCCTCGAATTCTTCGGCACCGCGATTATGAGTTTGCATTCTCCGAAGCCCAGTTTCGCGACGATGGAGAGTTGCTTATCCCGTTCGGCGAGTACATTTTCCCCGACGATACCGAGATCTGCAACACCTCGCATGACATATTCCGGGATGTCATCGTCCCGCAAGTAGAGAACATCGACATCGGAATCCTCGGATGACTGAATGAGCGATTTGCCGTTTTGTGGGAACGAGAGTCCGCGCGAAGAGAGGTATTTCATGCTCGCTTCGTGGAGCCTGCCCTTCTTTTGCACCGCGATGCGCAGTCGTTCTTGGTTGTATATGAGATGCATCATAATTGTTTTGAGAAAACCACCCCTTGGAGGCGGGTTCGCTGGTGTTATGTATTTTTTACTGTTTAAGACGCTTAAGCACCAAGCGATACCCACCCATGCCGCGATGGAGCCAATGAGCGACGCGCGCGATTGTCGTCGAACTAAGTCCGGTCTCCGCCTCGATCGTCGAGTACGGGACTTTCTTGGCAAGCAGAGACGCCGTCTTGAGGCGTTTTGCAAATTCTTCTAGCTCTGTTTCGGTGAGAAGGTCGCGCAAAAAGGAGCGCGCCTCCCGCGCACTCTTGAGTGCCAGAAAAGCCTTGATCAAGGCCGTATTTGCCGGACTACTCCAGTTCATCCTGATACTTTAGCAAACTACAGTGCTTTAGTCAAGTGTAGTGGCACTGCCACTTATACGTTCTTCGTGAGCTTCAAAAGCTGTTTGTGCAGAGTGGGATTTGCGGCGACAATCTCGGTGTCTAGGATGGTCCACGGTCTACCTTTCGCGTTCGATATCCTGCAACCTGATTCTTTCATGAGAAGCGATATGGGTGCGTAGTCGTGCACATGAGCACCAAAACCGACAAACCAATCCCTTCGACCTGCCGCCATATACGTAGCGTCGACCGCGATACTCCCGTAGCCATTGAACATCACGTTCATATTCTCGGAATGTTTCAGGAGTCTTGACATGAATTTTATTGCCCGTGGTCGAAGCCATGTTGGCCCTATCCCAGCGGACACAGTGAAGTCCGTGACACGAGAACAATGTATTTTCTTCCCGTTCAAGAATGATCCTTTGCCACGCTTCGCAAAAAAGAATTCCTTTGTCGTCGGCAAATAGATCGCGGAAAGTTCAACAATTCCCTTGCGTGCTAGCGCGACCATCACCCCGAAGAGGGGCACGCTTGTCGCAAAATTGAAAGTTCCGTCTATAGGGTCGGTGATCCATACATATTCAGCGTCTTCGCGCGTCCTTCCGCTTTCCTCCGAGATAATCCCATGAGAGGGATAGGTCTTCTTGATCGCGCTCGTTATAATTTTATCAGCGATAAGGTCTGCTTTTGTCACTGCATCTCCGCGGTGTTCCGATTTCAAATAGTGAACGCCAAATTTGCCGAATTTCTCGAGTACGGCGTCGCCGGCTTTTTTGGCGATGCGCTGGATGAATCTCTCCATTGCGAGACCTTACTCTTTTCGTAGACGTTTATCAAGCGTGTACTGATCAGGTGAAAAAAGAGCGAGCGAGAGCGCGCAAACAGCGAGCGCGAAATCGCGGACACCGACGTCGTTGTAGCCGATCTCCCACGCGATGAAAAAGAGGTGGAGTGAGAGAAGGAGCGCCGCGATGCGCGTGTAGAAACCCGCCGCAAGCGCAAGGCCTAGAATGGTCTCGAATGCGCCGTTCAAAAGTATGATGGTATGCGCAGGCATAAGAGCGCTTGCCAACTCGGGAACCCACGCAACCCAATCTCCCGGGCTTATGATCTGCGAGAGCCCGAACCACAAAAAGAGCATGACGAGCCCGAAGCGGAGCACTGGAGCGGCGTATTTGTCCAGATGATTTCTCGTCATGGCGATACATGATAGCAAACGAAACGCCCACTATCCCCATCCGCACTCTCTATGCTATGGCGCTCAATGTTTCAATATGTGAACATATGTTCATAAGTTGAACTCCATTCGATACATCCAGTTCCTGAACTGTCATTAAATCCGCTAGGGAGTTGTGTGTTTGTCAGTAGGCGGCGTCGGAGAGGCGCTTGAGCGCCACGATGTAGGCCGCTTCACGCAGGGAAACCGAGTATTCCTCCGAGGCGGCAAAGACGGCACGTGCCGCGGCATCAATCTTCTCCTTGAGCTTAGCGAACACATCTTGCTTTTTCCATGTCTCGCCGTGCATGTTCTGATACCACTCGAAGTAGGAAACCGCAACGCCGCCGGCATTGGCGAGAATATCCGGTATGACCATCGCACCCTTCTTCCGCAGGATCTCGTCGGCTTCGAGCGTTGTCGGACCATTGGCCATTTCGAGAACAATGCCAGCTTGGATCGCGGCGGCGTTCTCTTTCGTGATGGCATTTTCGAGGGCCGAAGGCGCGACGATGTCCACTGGAAGCGTCAAGACCTCCTTCGGGGAAATATCGCGGCCTCCCAAAAGCTCCATGTTGGAAAGATCGCACACGCTCCCGACGCAGTAGCATCCGGCGAGCGTGCCGCTTCGCTCTTTGCACTCCGCGACCGCCTTCAGATCGTCTATGCCCTTCGGGATATAGAGACCGCCTTTCGAATCGGAAAGCGCGACGACGCGAAACCCCGCCTCCTTCATGTATCCGGCAAGGAAACTGCCCACGTTGCCGAAACCCTGTATCGCGGCCTTCAAGCCGCTGTGTCCTCTCCCCGAAAGCCGCACGATCTCCATGAGCGCGTAAAAACCGCCGAGGCCCGTCGCTTCCGTTCTTCCTTCCGAGCCGCCCGCGCCGACAGGCTTTCCAGTAACGACCGCTGGCGTATCCTTGCCAACCGCCTTGCCGTATTCGTCGCGGATCCACGACATGATCTTCGGCGTGGTGTTCACGTCGGGCGCGGGCACGTCTATCTCCGGGCCGATGTACGGCGCGAGCTCCCGCGCGAATGCGCGCGTCAGGCGCTCAAGCTCGCCCTCCGAGAGCTTCTTCGGGTCGACCGTAATGCCTCCCTTCCCGCCGCCAAACGGGACATCGATGACGGCGTTTTTCACGGTCATCCAGAACGCGAGCGCCTTTACCTCGTCCATGTCTACTTTCGGATGATATCGAAGACCGCCTTTGTAGGGGCCGCGGAGGTTGTTGTGCTGGACGCGATAGCCGTGAAAAACCTCCGTGCGCCCGTCGTCCATCGGCACATGCATGGAGACCTCGATAACGTGATCCGGCTTTTCCATGCGTTCGATGAACGCCGGCGGGAGCGAAAGATGCGATGCCGCCGCATGCATCTGCGCGCGCGCTCTCTCCCACGGATTATTTTCCATAATCCTGGGATTCTAACGTCTTACCTCGGATGCGCAAGTCTTCTTACCTGATTTCTTCACCTTTTTCTCGGAGATACAGCAGGAATTGATTTGAGAAATTAAGGAGCCGCTTGAAGGGCGTCTCGATGATGAAATCCATTATCATGACGAAGACATTGATGGAGGAGAATGTGCGCGAGAGCCATTCGCCGGCGCGCACGATCGGCACCGCGAGTACGCCCGCGATGATGGAGAGCGTACCCTCTTCGCGGACCACCTTCCAGCGGCGCGCGCGATAGCGGATGCGGAACGCGAAGTAGGAGACGAGCGCGAGGAAAAAGAGGAAGAGCGTGATGGAAACGGGATTGAAGGAAAGCAACTCGAGAAATCCGATGACACTGCCGAACACGGTGATAAAGAGAAAGAGGTATGCGAGCGCGAACGCGAGCGTGAAGCGCGAATAGCCGCTCCGCACGCGCACGCTCCGCGCCTTTCCCTCGTAAAGAACGCCGTGGATGCCTTCGACGATCGCGTTCGTGTTCGCTTCGCCGAGAGCGCCAGCGTTGCGCGTGAGGGCGAAGAGCAGGGCCGGATGAAAAAGGATGTTGATAGTGAGCGGCACGTAGTGGACCCCCCCGAGGACGAAGATCTCATACGGAAGCTCGGCGACGAGCGCGACGGCCATCTTCGTGACGAAAAGATAGACGACGGCGCGGATGCCGCTTTTTTGTATCCGCTCTTTCTCCTGTTCGTACGTCTTTTCGAGAAAGTCCCTCGTGAACTGGTCCAGCTGGGTCGGATTTTCCAAAATGCGCCCGGCCGCGCCGCGCTTGGAGGCGAACGCCTCGCGGATGATTCGGAAGTAGATGCTCTCGTTCTTTATCTTCGGCGCGATCTGCCACTGGAGCGAGCCGCGCACCGTGTCGCGGATGTTGGCGACGAGCGCGGGAAGCTTTCCCGCCACCTCCTGCAGATCCGCGCTCCCCGCGCGCCACCCGGGCACATAGAGGAGCCAGAGCGCATGGGCGAGACGGTCGTCGTCGGCGCCGAGGAGGGACCTCCAGCACGCGCAATAGAGCTGGGCGTTCGTTTCCTCCTCCGAGTATCCGTACGCGCTCACCCGGCCCCGGAGCGTCTTGTAGAGCGCCTCGGCGCTTTCATGGTCGGTCGCGTACTCGAGCGGCGAGATCCGGGCGTCGATCTCGGTCGCGGCGAAGCTGATGAGCCGACGCACGACGGCGCCGTTCGCGCTCGCGAGGCGTGAAAGCTGGAGGAACTTATTGACTATCGTGTCGATGTCGCGCGCCGCCTCCTCGGTCGCCGCCTCCTTCGGTATGTACTTGCCGTCGACGAGCTCCTGAAGGAGCACGAGGCCGCTTTCGGCCTTCTGCTCGATGAAGACGCGCCGCTTCAGTATCCGCTCGAGCGCGGCGCGTCGTATCGTATGCTCCTCGCGATAATCCACGAGGTATCGGAGTTTTTCGTAGAGCGAGGCGGCCTTCGCGACGATCGTATTGCCCTCGAGCGCCTGCTGGCCCGGCGCCGCCGTACGTTCGGCTTCTTCGGTGGCCTCGATCTTCCCTATCAGCTCCCGTATGGACTCTGAAAGCATAATAAGTATTGTAGCGTACGTTTCCCGGTCGGTGCGGGAGGAGGTGGGAGAAGCCGTTTTATGCCTTAAGAAAGCCCTTTTTGTAGGCCAACTCCGCGTTCAGAATGCCGCCGCCGGCGGCGCCGCGGATTGTGTTGTGCGAGAGAGCGGCGAACTTGAAGTCGAAGATGGCGTCCGGCCGCAGTCGCCCCACCGTAACAGCCATGCCTTTGTCGGAGTCGCGATCCCGCTTCGGCTGGGGCCGGTTTTGCTCATCGCGGTAGATGATCGGCTGTTTGGGCGCAAAAGGGAGGTCCAATCGTTGCGGCTCCGCGCGAAATTTCTTCCAAATGTCGAGGATTTTTTCGCGCGCCGGTTTCTTTTTCCCGAAGAGCACGTTCACGCACGCAAGGTGCCCGTCGGAAACGGGTACGCGGTTGCAGTGCGCGGAAATCGCGAGGCCTTTGTACGGAACGAATTTCCCTCCTTTCGCTTCTCCGAGGATTTTCAGCGGCTCTTGTTCGCTCTTTTCTTCCTCGCCGCCGATGTAGGGAACGACGTTGTCCACCATGTCGAGCGAAGCCACGCCCGGATATCCCGCGCCCGAGGTCGCCTGAAGCGTCGTGATTATCATTCTTTCGACGGGATAGCCTCCTTTTTGAAGCGCGAAGATCGGCGTGAGGTAGCTTTGCAGAGAGCAATTCGGCTTTACGACGATAAAACCTTTTTTCCATCCGCGCTGTTTTTGCTGGATGGGGATGATGTCCAGATGGTGTGGATTGATCTCGGCGATGATCATCGGCACGTCGGAGGTGGCCCGGTGCGCCGAGGCGTTGGAAAAGACGGGTACGCCGGCGGCGGCGTAGTCTTCTTCGTATTTCCGGATCAGGTCTTTTTCCGGTATTTCGAACGCGGAAAAAACGAACGCGCATTTTTTGGCGGCTTTCGCGGCGTCGCTCACGTCTTCCACGGTCATCCCGCCGACGCGCGCGGGCAACTCTCCCGCGACGATCCAGCCGCTCCGCAAAGCGTCTTTGTATTTCTTACCGGCGGACTGCGGCGAAGCGGCGACGTAGGCCACCTCGAACCACGGGTGGTTTTCCAAAAGCCGTATGTACTGCTGGCCGACCATGCCGGTCGCGCCGAGTATCCCGACTGGTATTTTCTTGCTCATGGGATCATCTTATCATTCTGGACAAAAATCGCGAAAACGAATTCATTTCGTGCTTCGGATTTCGTGCTTCGCGCTTTTTCGTTAGGCGGCGTCGCGCGCGGCCCGCAGTATGTCGGCGAAAACGCCAGCCGCCGTCACCTCCCCGCCCGCCCCAGGCCCCTGTATGAGAAGCGGGGTCTTCGAATACCGATCGGTTGAGATCGTCACGATGTTGTCGCTCCCCGACATCTCATAGAAGGGATGCGGGAGCGCCACGGCGCGGATGCGCACGGACGCCTTCCCCTTCTCCAGGGTCGCGATGTAGCGCAGGCGCTCCCCCCGCTTCTCCGCCGCCCTCTTCCTGCGCTCCCACGCGGCGTCCTCTATTTCGAGTTCCCGGAAAAAGCCGGCTACCGTTTTGGCGCGCGCGGCCTTCGGCGTGAGCAGGCTCTGCACCTTCACATCGGAAAACTCAAGCGGGAAACCCGCCTTTCTCGCGAGAATGAGGATCTTGCGCGCCACGTCCATGCCGCCGAGATCGTCGCGCGGATCGGGTTCGGTGTATCCCAAGCGCTTGGCCTCCGCGACGGATTCGCTGAACGTTTTCGCGGCCGCGAACTGATTGAAGATGTAGCTCATGGTACCCGAGAGAATACCTTCGATCTTCGTAATGCGATCACCGCTCAAGATGAGATCGTCGATCATGCTGATGATGGGGAGCGCCGCGCAGGCGTTGGTTTCGTAGAGGAACGAGACGCCGGGCTCCTTGGCGAGTTCGGCGAGCTTCTTGAAATAGGAGTACGGGCCCGAGTTCGCGCGCTTGTTGGGCGTGACGACGGAAATGTGCGCGGCAAGTATTTCGGCGTACGCGCGGGCGACCTCCTCCGAAGCCGTGCAATCGACGAAGACGCGGCCGGGAAGCGGCGCGCGCTTCATCGTCTCGATGAACGCGGCGAGGTTCATGCGGGTCTTCGAGCGTTCGAGCCGCTCCTTCCATTTCTCGGGCGCGATGTCGCCGCGATCGAAGAGCATACGCTCGCTGTTGCCGATCCCCGCGAGCCGGATGTCGAAGCCCTGCTCGCGCTTCAAGACCGCCCTTTGCCGCGAGACCTGCGAGAGGAGCGTCGAGCCGATGAGACCGGTGCCGAGCAAAAACAGGTGGATGGGTTTCGTTTCCGGGAAGAAAAATCCGGTGTGGACGGCGTTCAGGGCTTTCGTTTCGTCGCTCGCCGCGACGACGACGGAGATGTTCAGCTCCGAGGAGCCCTGCGCGATGGCGACGATGTTGACGCCGTTGCGGCCGAGCGTTCCGAAAAGGCGGGCCGAGATGCCGGCGCGGTGGCGCATGCCCTCGCCCACGATCGCGATAATGGAAAGACCGCGCGTAACGCCGATATCGTCGATGAGGCGGGCCGAGCGTTCCGCCGCGAATTCTTCCTCGATCGCCTCGCGCGCGCGCGCCACGTCCTTCTCCCGAACGGCAAACGAGATCGAGTTTTGCGAAGAGGCCTGGGTGATTAGGAGCACGTTGACCCGCGCGCGCGCCAAGGCGCCGAAGAGTCGGCCCGAAGCCCCGCGCGTGCGGAGCATGCCGCCGCCCTGCACTTGGACCATCGCGATGCCGCCGAAAGAAGAAATGCCCCGCACGAGGTCGTCGGTCTTGCGCGCCGCGCGCGCGATCATGGTGCCCGGCGCCTCGGGCGCGAACGTGTTTTTGATGGCGATGGGAATCCCTTTTTCCTGCGCGGGGCGCATCGTCGGCGGATGAATCACCTTCGCGCCGAAGTAGGACATTTCGACGGCTTCCTGGTACGTCATTTCCGCAATCGCTTTCGCGTCTTCCACCTTTCGCGGATCGGCGGTCATCACCCCCGAGACGTCCGTCCATATTTCTATCACCTTCGCGCCGAGCGCCGCGCCGAAAATGGAGGCGGTGTAGTCGCTCCCGCCTCTGCCCAGCGTCGTCGTCTTTTTGTCGGCCGACGCGCCGATGAAGCCCGTAACGATCTGCAGTTTCGGATGAGCTTTGAAGCGGGCGCGTATCGCCCGGTTGGTGCGCGCGAGATCCACCGCCGCTTCGCCGAAATTTTCATCGGTAATGACCACGCTCCGCGCGTTTAGATACTCGCACAAAACGCCACGATCATTGAGCGCGTCGCACAGGACGTGCGCCGAGAGGCGCTCGCCGTAGCTCATGACGTAATCGAGAGCGCCGGGAGAGAATTGTCGTATCAGGCTCACACCCGTCACGACCTCTTTAAGATGTTCGAGCAAGGCGCGGACGCTCGCGACCGCCTTCTTCCTGTTTTTTCGGCCGACGAGTTGCGCGACGGCGGCGAGGTGGCGCCGCTCGATGTGTTTCAGGAGCGGCTTGTGAGAGCCGTCGGCGAGCGCGGCGGCATGCACCGTCTTGATAAGCTCGTCGGTAACGCCGCTCATCGCCGAAACGACGACTGCGGCGATGCGCGCATCGCGCCGGGGTTTTCGCACGATGGCGATGACCTGATTCATCGCCTCGGCGCTTCCCATGGAAGTCCCGCCGAATTTCAAGACTTTGACGCCTTTTTGAGCCATATTTAAGGGGCTATCCTATCAATTCCGAAACATTTTGTCAAAGTGTCAACCTTGTCTTAGCGCTTCTTGCTATTCGGCGAAATTGACGAGGTACAGGCCGATGATGAATATCACGGTTACCCACAGGCCGACGACTATCGCCGCGCCGACGATGCTTTGTTCGAGGTCCTTCAACTGTTCGGACTTCGCGCGAAGCTCTTCGAGGATGTCTTCCGGGATGAGCAACGTGCAGACATAAATGCCGATAGGCAGGAGGATGAGGTCGTCGAGGTAGCCCAGAACCGGTATAAAATCGGGAATGAGATCTATCGGCGAGAGCGCGTAGCCGACGACGATGACGATAAAAATTTTGGCGAGAAGCGAGATGCGGGGATCCTTCCGCGCCAAATAGAGCACGAGGATGTTCCGCTCCGCGCGCCGCGCCGCCTCTTTCATCCTTTGCGCCAAAGACATTGCCATGTTCTTTTATATCTTGAATTTGATGGAACAGCCGAGCGAGGGCTCGAACCACTGTGCGATAGGCTCTCCGGCGAGGAGCTTTTGCATATTGCCGCGCATCGTGAATTCCTGCGGCGCGTCTTCCGGCTCGAGCGCGTCGGAGATGCGCCCGTGGAAGACGAGCCGAAAGTCGCCTTTCGACTCGCTTTGCTCGCTCGGGGCACCGCCGCGAGTAGCGGAGGCAAAGAGGAACGGGTCGGGCGTGCAGGTGGCGCCGTAGGCTTTCGCCGCCGCGCCGTCCTCATCCAGAAGATACGGGAACGCCATCCCCCACTCCTTCGCGAATCTTTTCATGTTCTCCATCCCCTCGCCCGGATACTCGGGATCGCTCGAATTGATGCCGACGAACGCGATTGTTTCCCCGAACTCCTCGTGAAGCGCGACGACCTCTTCCATCCGCGCTTTCACGTACGGACAGTGGTTGCACATAAAAAGCGCGAGGAGCCCTTCTTTTCCGCCGAAGTCGGCGAGCGAGTGCGTGCGTCCGTCAATGCCGGGCAATGCAAACGCCGGCGCGGCATCTCCCTGCTTCAGCTGTATGCGTGATTCCGTTCTTGCCACAGCGCAAGTATACCCGCAAAACGAATGATCGGCTCATGTCGAATATCTGCGGGCCTCCATGAACATATAACGCCAGCTCACGCGGCCGCGTGAGCTGGCGTTATATGCGATTTTCACAGCGTGCGGTGGCGCAGGAGAGCGGCGTTCGCGGCGACGATGACGGTGGAGGCGGACATAAAGACGGCGGCGACGGCGGGCTGAAGGACGATGCCATAGGCGAATAACGCGCCCGCGGCCAAAGGGAGCGCCGCCACATTGTAGCCCGTCGCCCAAAAGAGGTTCTGGAGCATCTTCGTATAGGTGAGCCGGGAGAGCTTGACGACCTTCGGGATGTCGCGCGGATCGTTGCGCACCAAAATGATGCCGGCCGATTCGATGGCGACGTTCGTGCCGGCCCCGACGGCAATGCCGAGATCGGCTTCCGCGAGCGCGGGTGCGTCGTTCACCCCGTCCCCGACCATCGCGACGCGCTCGCCCCGCCGACGGAGCTTTTTGACGGTCTCTGCTTTCTTCTCCGGGCGCACGCGCGCGAAATACTCCTCGACGCCGAGCTCTTTCGAGACCCATGCGGCAACATCCTCCGCATCACCCGTGAGCATCGCCACCTTGAGACCCATCGCTTTGAGCGCGCCGACGGCCTCGCGCGATCCGTTGCGAATGATATCTGCGAGCGCCACAGCGCCCACCCACTCCCCTCTCCGTATGACATGAACGACGGTCTTCCCCTCCCGCTCGTGCATCCGCACCGCTTCCTCGAGCTCGCGCGGCACCGAGGCGCCGCGCTCTTCGAGTAGCGTTGATGAACCCGCGTATACTTCCGCCGCGTCGAGCGTGACCCGCACGCCCATGCCGCGCAGATTTCTGAACGACGACACGGGCCGTATTGCGACGCCCTTCTCCTTCGCATGTGCGACGATCGCGCGGCCGATGGGGTGCTCGGAATTCGCGTCGGCCGCGGCGGCGAGCGCGAGCGTTTCATTGCCGCCGAGCACCTCGACGACGCCGAAGCGCCCCTCGGTGAGCGTGCCCGTCTTGTCGAAAAGCACCGTTGTCACGTTGCGCGCCGCTTCGAGCGCGAGCCGCCGCTTCACAAAAAAGCCGTGTTGCGAGGCCATCGTGGTTGAAATCGACGCGACGAGCGGTATCGCGAGGCCGAGCGCGTGAGGACACGCGATGATAAGAACGGCAACGAGCCGCTCCACCGAGAAGCCGACGCTCTCTCCGACGCCGAGCCACGCGACAAACGTGATGGCTCCCGCGCCGACGGCGAGAACGGTGAGATAAAACGCCGCGCGATCGGAGAGAAGCTGGAGGCGCGATTTCGAGGCCTCGGCTTCGGCAACGAGGCGCACGACGCCCGCGAGAAAGGTGCGCTCGCCGACTTTTGCGATGCGGATGCGGAGCGCGCCGTCGCCGTTGACCGAGCCGCCGATGACTTCCGAACCCGCGCGCTTTGCGACCGGGCGCGACTCGCCCGTCACGAGCGATTCGTCCACGTCTGACTCCCCCCCACCCACAACGCCGTCCGCCGGGATCTTCCCGCCCGGCCGCACGAGAGCGACGTCGCCTTCTAGAAGCTCCGCAAGCGACACCGTTCGCGTCGTGCCGTCGCGCACTACTTCCACGCTGTCGGGGAGAAGCTTCGCAAGCTCGCGCAGTGCGCCCTTCGCGCTTCGCACCGCGCGCATCTCGACCCAGTGACCGAGAAGCATCACGCCGATCAAGGTCGCGAGCTCCCAGAACAACGGCTCTTCGCCCGCGAAGACCGCGTACGCGCTCCATATGTATGCGGCGCTTATCGCGAGCCCGATAAGCGTCATCATTCCGGGGAGCCGCGCGCGAAGTTCGCTCACAGCGCCTCGCAGGAACACGAGCCCGCCGTAAAAGAAAACAAAGGACCCGAGTACAAGCTGAAGATATTCGGAACCCGGGAATGCCGGCGCCGTCCAACCGAAGAAAAGCTCCGGCAAATCGGAATACGCGACGATGGGCACCGTCAGGACCGAGACAACCCAGAACTTTTTCAGGAACGAGGACGTTTTATGTCCCTCGTGCCTGTCGTCAGCGCTTCTCCCGGTTTCGGGCCTCGTGCTTCGGGTTTCGTGCTTCTGCGGAAGCAGTGCCATCCCGCACTCCGGGCACATCCCCGGCTTTTCACGAATGACCTCCGGATGCATGGGGCACGCGTACGAAACGCCACCGCTCGTTTTTTGCGACGCGGCAGACTCTGCTTCCGAGTGACAACAGTCCATCGGCTCGCCGCTATGGGGAGTGCCCGGATTCATATTTCCATGATACCCCCAGGGGGTATCCTGTCAATCGCCGTGCCGCGCATATCCGGTCATGCGACCGCGCTTATCCCTATTTCACGGGGTGCGTTCGGCCTCGCGGGTCGAACATCACTCGTGCGACTATCCGAAAACCAGCACTTTGTCCGAACTTTCGACCATGGCGAGCAAGTCGGACATCGTGGAGACCGGACACGTCCCGCTTTCCCTGCCGCGCACTTTCAGACACGAGCCGCACGCGTATATCGCGCCTTTCAGTTCCTTGAATTCCGCGACTTTCGCGGAAACGTCAAAGTCTTCGCTGTCCGGGATGTCGTCCAGCTCCGACCCCTCGCTCATCAGGAAAATCTCCGCGTGATGATCGGCTTTAAGCGCGGCGATGCCAAGGCGGAACGTATTCCACGCGTGTTCCGGCTTGTTGGATTGTAAGATTATGCCGAGTTTCATATGATTGCTTCCAATGTATCACTTTTCTGATACCTACGCACCACAGCTCCCTCCCCCGTTCTGCACGAACTCGACGACAATTTTTGGTAGTTCTTCAATCAGCGATTTTTTCATGGATTTACGCTTCACTTTACTTCAAGAAGTCATCTAGTTCACGGGATTCCAGCGCCGACCGATTGAGCAAAATCTGCTCCTTTGGATTGAGATTATCAGCTGTCATTCGGATGACTTTTGTAGCAATGACATCTCCGAGCATGACGCGATTCGTTTTCTTAAAATAGTTCTCTGTTTTCTTGTGAAAGAGTGTTGCGTACCGTTTGAGTTTCTTTTCTTCCGCTTCTGTTCTGGAATAGAGGATGTTGCTCGAGAATTCAATTAGACCTTCTAGTTCTTCGTCGATTTCGACAGATACGTCATGTTCCCCATAGATAATGCAGTCCTCGTGTAATCTATATACAATCCGCCCAAGACTATTCTCAGTTGTTTTATACCAATATTCAAAATCATGCTCATCTGCTTTCCCTATTAGAACCCAATGGTTTACACGAATTTTATCAAGTTTGGTGATGATACGAATTTTATAGTCGTTAAGATATCGCAGATAACTGTCCCGCCAAGTCCGTGACCATGTATCAAACTGATGCGGATTCTCAAAGAGATATGAGAGATCGTCTTTCAGACAATCGTCCATTTTTTCGTAATTTAGAATGTCTACCGTAAGCGTGTCGAATAGTGTCCGTATATCCGGTATTGCCTTTTTCCTTTCCGTAAGTTTCGCATTTAGGTAGTCGAAATCCGGTGTTGTTTTTTCTTTCATGTACCAGAGCAGGTCATAAATATCCCGACCTTTGTAATTGTATGTATTATTTCCAACACCCCGCTCTTCGCGCAGAAGTATGGCAGCAATTTTACTCGCCATAAGTGCGCCCTTGTTGTAGGTCAAAATCACGAAGGATGTCTGACCGTGATTAATGGGCCTACGTTCCGTTACGGTCTTTGGGGCAACAAAATGATTGAGGTCAATTTTGACATGCACCTGCTTAGATGTATGTCCAAAGTCTAGAACATTTCCGACGTTGAATTTTAGAAGCAAGCTTCTGGTCGAGATTATCTTTAGTGTAAAAAAATCGCCGGTAGTTCCATATGTGTTTGCGAAGTGCGTTTCAGTCTCCTTCCTCAATTCTTCCAAGAACGTTTTGTCTACATCATGTGCGACTTCAAAATCTAAATCTACTGACATACGGTCAAGCCCGTGAATAATGCGTAACGCTGATCCACCATACATTACCCACTTGCTGTATTCTGGGTGGTGATAGATAAAGTCAAGAACAAGGTACTGTAGTGCTTCCTTGAGCTTGTTCTGACGGACATCAGCTCTCAACTCGCCATGGACGGCAAGCTCATCGAGTTCTTTCTTTAAGATGGCAATAATACGATCACTCATGGAGATATGCTTTTACTTTTTCATAGAAATTGCTTCGTTCCGCCTCGTCCATTTCGTCAATATCTATCCGCAATTCTTCTACCATTTTTATAATGTCTTCAAACCGGACGCCTCGGAACTGGTGCGTCCTAAAGTACAGCAAGTCAAACAACGCCTTAGACGGCGAGGCGATGTAGAAATCAAATTTTCCTTTGACGAGCGAGTAGTCCGAAAAAAGTTTTCTGTTGATTGACTGATATGAAAAAGCGCCGGCCTTCGTCTCGTAATCCCGTGTGACTTTCGACGTAATTGACGTGATGGAGCGTATCGCCTCGGTAGTGAAATTGTAGTACTGGAGTGCGGTCCACGAACTTACGTACGATGGCGTACGGAGTATGTTTGCGAGGTAGAAAGAGTACGAGATATCGCTTCTATTGTCTGCGAAAAATTTGGCAGAGATATACAGGCCGTTTTTCAGCGGCAAAATATCCTTGCGCTTCACAAAGCGGCTGATGTAGGTATTCAGCGTACTGTTTTTTAACCCTAACTGACTACCGAGCTGATACACTGTGCTTTTGGTGAAATGGGGCAAATTATTCAGCTGTTCCAGCAGGTTTTTCTTACTTTTCATAACTATGACAATAATGTATCATATCTGAAATATCTAGTCAAGGTAACGCGCTATAGGTAACGCGCTATAGCTCTCTCGCCCACAATCCCTCGGCATCAGACTCGGAGCTCACTTAGACTCGTATTCGCAGGTTTTCAGTCATTAGTAGTCGTAGTGTAATTCTATTACGTCCTTGTCGCGCATGACGTAGTTCTCGTGCTCGATGTTTTCTTTGCCGTTCACCGTCATGCGCACATTCAGCCCACTGGCTTCAGTACTGCCTCGCTCGTCGCTCGGGAGCATATCCTCCCCGAACGAGCGCATATTGCGCCCCCATATTTCGAAGAAGCGGCCAAGCCGGATGTCGTCCTTGCGAACGATTGCCGGGAATTCAAGGTGAATAATGGGAAGGTCGTCGTGCGTATGCATCGGTTGATGCACTGCCCCGATGCCGACATTCTGGGGTATTTCCACCTCCTCACCTTTGACGAAGATGCGAATGCTCGGATGCCAGTGCATGCCGCCGACCGCGAGGATGTTCGGATCACTCGGGCCGCTCTGATCCGAAGGCGAGGTGAAGAGCGTCGCCCCGAGCGCGAGAGCGACGAGCGCCCCGATGCCGATAAAGAAGTATTTCATACATTTTGCATTGATGACCGCTAATGATTGACGTGTTCACCCTCGCCGCCACAACCGTCTGAAAGGTCCCAGACCTGCGTAACTTGCTCGCCGGTAAACCCGTATTTCTGAATGAGTAACTTTCCCAAGCCCCCGTAAACATACCATCTCCAGCACTTACAACAGCACGGCCCCTTCTCGTTTGAATTACGTATCGCGTAGTCATATGCCGTCTGTTCTTCGGGAGTAAGTTCTACATCGTAGTAGTCTTTAAACATTTTTGCCAAGCCGGCATCAATGTCATACGGGTCTGTCGGTATGTCTGGAATATCTTTGAATTTTGTGAGTCCCGTGATTTGTTCTTCATAGCGATGCGTATCCATCGGACTGCAACACGAGCCCTGAAACCGCGCTGTATCGGCCATCGTGTCTATCGAGTCGGCGAACGCGGCAGAACACGACGAGTTGCCACGCTTGCTCAAGACATCAAACTTAGCCGCGAGAATTTCGTCGGTGATACGCGGGAGCGGAGTTCGAGGCGTTGCACTGAAGTAGTACGCGCCTCCTATAAGGAGGAGCGCCGCTATTACGCTGATCTGTAATTGTTTAGTGCTCATGACTGTTTTCGTTACTTATTGTTCATCTCTGGCGACTTGCCATGTAAGGATACCTACGCACCACAGCTCCCTCCCCCGTTCTGCACGGGCCCCTCGACCATGCTCATGATGCGCTGGTAGCCCTCGGCGCTTGAATAGGCAACGCCGAGGATTTCTTTCGGGTCGGCGTCCTCCCATGCGGTTCCTTGCTCGGCGAGGTACTGCCCGATGACGAGGTAGGTGTCGGGAAACCAGTATGAGTTCGCGGCGAGCGCTGTTTCGTACATCTCCTCCTCGCTCGCGCCGTTCGCGGCAAGGAGTTCGAGGAGACCGAGCATCGCCATCCCGTGATTGCAGTCGGGAAAATGCGCAGAATTCCCGCAACAGGGGCGGTGGATGTTCTCGCTCACGCGCTCCACCAGGGATTGCTCCTCCGGCGTGATCGAGACCAGCGCATGAGCGTTGTAGTGGTTCATGGGATCTCCGTTCGCAAGGGTCCAGCCGCCGGTTGCGGCGAATCCGCCCGCGCCTCCATACGCCGGGTTCATCATTTCTTCGGCGTCGGCAAGAATGGGATTCGCATTACCGAGCCCCAATGCCCAAAATAGATTTAGGAGTTCTCCCGCGTTCTCCCGGCCAATAACTACCGGTTCCCCATGGTCGCCTCCGAGCATCGCGCTCCCCTGCGCGCTCAAACCGCCGCGCCCTGCGTAGAGCTGGTTGAATGCATCTGTATCTATCACGCCCGCCTCCACCATGCGCTTCCCAAGGTTGCCCCAACGGATAGGAAGCGCGACGCCATCTTCGGGAATGACATTCTCTGCGAGCTTTTCGATGTCGACGCTTCGGCGCGCGGCGTCCGGAGGCGCCGCGCGCCCGGGAAGCGCGTTCTCAACGCCAGCGAGTACGACGAGCGCGAGCACGATGGTCGAGAGCTTCCAATAATTCATGTGTGTTTCCATGGTTACCAATTTTTACAGCACTCGATAAGCTTTTGTGCCGCGCCTTTCACCGCCTCATTGTTCCGCGCGAGAAAGATTATCCCGAACCCGAGCCAGAGCGCTGCGAGAAGAAGGTACGCGCTTCCCTTGATGGGGACGTCTGCAAGGAGGAGATACGCGAGCGCGAAGAAGGTCGCTAGAAAGGGAAACGTGAAGAGCCGGTACTCCTCCGGCAGTTTCTCCCGCAAGAGATACATGACGCCGACGACGCTCCCGCCCATCAGGACCCCGATGAGCGCCGGGTCTATGTCTTCTCCGAAGTAGCGGAGCGCGAGGAGCCCGAGCCACGCGCATGCGAAGGCGGCGCACGCCGCGCACGCCTTGAAGCCGAAGGCGCGCGCGGCAAGGAATACGAAGAAGAGCGCCGAGGCGGCGAGGAGTACTTCGGCGAGTCCTACGGCCATACCTGAATGATGACCGAGGCGGCAATGAGGAGCCCGAGCGTGAGCGCCATGCCCTGATAGGGCATCTGCCCGCCGCGCACTCTCGTCAGCGCGCGACTGAAGACGGGAGCGAGAGCGACGAGCGCGGCGCCGAGAGCCGCGCCGAGGACGAAAAGATTTACGGTGTAGGTGTTGTGGAAGATCGTGCCGTACTCCCCGCCGAGCGAGACGTAGAGAGGGCCGTACTCCCGGATGAGCGGCATGACGGGCAGAACTGTCGAGAGAAAGACAAGCGTGGCGATAAGCGGCTTCTGATACGGCACGTACTCTTTCTTCACCATAGGCGCGAGCCAGAGCGCGAGCGCGAGCGCGAAAGCGCCGACGAGAACGCCGACAACGACCGTGGAGACGCCGAGGTATGCCGCGAAGAGCGCGAGCGCGCCTGCTCCCACGGTACACAGGGGACAATGCGCGAGCGCCGTCTTCGGCGCGAGCGCGACGAGCGGCGCCGAGAAGAATGCGAGTTTCTTCATATAGCCGTTCAGAGCGTCATGAAGACGCCGCCCAGCGAGCCGCGCCCGATCTCGTAGATGACGAACGGCCCCTGCTTCGGCCCCGGCATACCCGGCGAGCCGGAAGGCATGCCGCCCATCCCGATGCCCACGATGTCCGGCTTCTCTTGAAGGAGTTTCGCGATCGCCTCCTCCGGCACGTGCCCCTCGACGACATAGCCGCCGACCTCGCTCGTGTGGCAGCTTTCCAATTCGCGCGGCACGCCGAGTTCGCGCTTCTTCGCTGCAAGGTCGTTCGTGTTGTGGACCTCGACGCCGTACCCCTCCCGCCGCAGGTAACTGCCGTAGACGCCGCAACAGCCGCAAGCGGCGGATTTATGGAGCGCGACCGCCGCTTTCTCCGGCGCGCCGGAGCGCGGATCGCCGCCGGCGAGAACGAAGACCCCCGCCAAGGCCGCGGCGAGGACGATGCCTGCCGCAATGTGGGTGGTTCGCATAGGCCTATTCGCTTGCCCACGCATTCTGCCACGCCTGCATCTGCTCTATCTCTTTCGTCTGTGCCTCGATGATGTCCCGCGCGAGCTGTTTCAGCTCCTCGTGCTTCGCTTCCGAGAGAGCGTCTTGCGCCATGAGGAGCGCGCCCTGATGATGCATTATCATTGCGGCGAGGAACGACTGGTCGTACTCCGCCTCCCGGGCATCCCAGCCGCCCATCATGCCTCGCATGCCGTAGGGCATGCCATACGAGCCGCCCCAGCCCATCATGCCTCCGCCCATCATGCCTCCGCCGCCCATCATGCCCGGACCGTATCCCGCGCCGCCGAAAGGCATGCGATATGCGAGCGCGGCGCCGCCGAACCAGTAGCCGATCACGAGCGCCGCAACAACGGCAACGGCTCCGATAATGAACGCATTATTGTTCTGTTCCATAGGTAGAATCGGTGAAAATGGTAAACGAGAACGCTCGCGCCTAGGGCGCGCGCGGCATCACTTGAAAATCCAAGAACGGCGACGGGCCTGCCTGCTCGCTCGCCGCCTGCGCGCGCCGGCGCACGCGACTCGCGTACTCATGTTTGCCGGCGCGGCCGAACTCAAAACGCACGAAAAGCGCCGCGATCGCGAGAATGAGCGCGAGCGCCGGGAACGCCGGGAGCGCGCCGACGATGGTCCGGTGGAAGGTTATCGCGGCGCAGAACACTGGAGATGCGTGCGATCCGCCGCAGGGTTCCGCCATGGGCACGACGACGCTCACGCACGCTAGCGAGGCGAGAACGACGAAAACGACGAGGAGCGCGACGCTTATCACTCTGCCGGTTTGCGGGTTCATATTCGTTATTATTTCCGCTTCGCGCGCTTGAAGACGCCGAGTATCTCGCGGATCGCGCGCTTTTCCTGCCGGCGGCGCATCTGATGCACGACATGCTCCTTGAGGTGGTTCTCCAGCATCAGATCCTCGACCGAGGAGAGCGCGCTCCGCACGGCGGAGGATTGCGTGATGACGTCGACGCAGTACGCGCCCTTAGCGACCATTGCCTGCAATCCCCGCACCTGCCCCTCGAGGCGCTTCAGGCGATTCAGCACATTCTTTTTTATGCCCGCATACATATCGCCATTGTATACCCCTAGGGGGTATCGCGCAATGCGCCCGCGGGGATAGCGCGCAAGCGGCGGGCTAGCGCATTCCCCTCCTGCCAGCGGCCTTCGCAACAAGCATCAGCCGCTTCGCCTCAAGGCGCTTCTTGGTCTTCTTCGAGCGCGACTTCTTCCGCCTGATGTCCTGACTTCTGCGTTTCGCCATAGCGCCTTACTGTACGCGCCTGAAACGAAGAACGCCGCCGCGATCCATGTAGACGAGCTCAAGCTCCTCGGGCGTGAGTTTAGCGAGCTTGAAGTTCAGCTTGTCGGCCTGCGTGCCCTGCATCGTCATCTGGATGTAGACCGCGTCGTCTGCTATCGGGAACAAAACCTCCGCCGGATCCTCCTTCGTGAACACCTTCCACGTGCCGCTCGAAGCGCTTTCGTTGTCATACCGGTCGACCGCCGTGCCGTCGGCCTTGAATTCGCGCGTGAATTTCTCGTCATCGACACTCTGCCATTTACCGACTATTGATTCGCTCACGATGAGCCCGACGTCCTGCTTCTCGCCGCCGCCCTCGCCCGCGTCGCCCCAGTTCCAGGGCGCCACGTCCGCGCTCGGCGCCGGCTCGCAGACGAGCGTCGTGCCGTCCGTCGTGAGCGTCACACCCTCGCCCGCGCCGATAAAGACTACGCCCCCGCCTTCGTAGCGCGCTCCTGCGGTCGACTCCGTTTTCACTAGCGTCGTCTCGGCGAAGCTCGCGCCCGCACCGGGCGAAAGCCGAATGGAAGAGGCGTCGGAAGCCGGCGTCATCGTGAACTCTGCGCCGCCTTCGCACCGGTAGACGTACGAGCCGAGATCGCCCGCGGCGTCTTCCGCTTTGCTCTGATTGATAAACCAGTATCCGCCGATAAGAATTAGTGCTAATGCCACGACCCACGCGTAGGTGCTTTTCATAATGCGGGAAAGTATGGCGCATCCGCGCCGCCAGTCAAGAGCCGAAACAGACAACACGGCATCTGCTCCAGACGAAATTGTTTTCCCGACCCCTTTCGCGTTCGAATCCTGCGTCCAAACTTCACTTCGTTCGTTTGCCGGACTTGGATTCGAACCAAGATACCCGCCTCCAAAGGGCGGTGTCCTACCGTTAGACGATCCGGCAATGCACCTCGATAGTACGAATTATTTTCCCTTTGAGCAATCGGCGGCGCTCATTGTTTAGCCTCAAGCAACGCGGCGGCGCCGTGGAGGCCGGCCGCGTCGTTGAGTACCGCGGCGCGGAATTCGGGAAGCTTGGGATAGACGCCGGGAAGACGCGCGACCGCCGAGACGACCTCGCCGAGCCGGTAGCCGTTCTCTTCGTTCATCATCGAGCCGCCGAGCACGAAGACTTCCGGCGACCAGTGAAGCATCATGTTGTAGAGGCCCGCCGCAAGCACCGGCGTCATCTCCTCGTAGCCCTCGCGCGGCGCCTTCCCCGGATGCACGCCGTAGCGCTTCTCGAACGCGCGTCCGGAAACGAGTTCTTCGAATGTTTTGTTCCCGTTCACGTCGACGATCTGGTGCCCCGCCTCGAAATCGTAGACGCCGCCGTCAATTTTTCCGTCTACGACGCGCCCGCACCCTATACCAGTGCCGATGCCAGCGTATGCGACGACACGGAAGCCCTTTCCCGCGCCGCGCCGGCTTTCTCCGAGCGCGGCCATATCCCCGTCGTTCTCTACGCCGACCGGAGCGCCGAGCGCGCGGGAGAGCTCGGATGCGAGCGCCGCCCCCTTCCATGCCGGAAGATTCGGCGCGTAGTGGATGATCCCTCCGGCGACGACGCCGGGAAAACCGCCCGCGGCGGCTTCGATCGGCTCTTCTCCCGCGATCTCGCGCGCGAGCGCAACGAGCGCCGCTATCCCCTCCTGCGGCTCCTTCGGCGTCGGGATCTTGCGGACATCTCCTATCCCATCGCCGAGCGCGGGCGCGACCCGAATCGATGTTCCGCCAATGTCGAAAACGGCTTTCATGCCTCCATCATATCAAGCGCGAGCGCGCCCCACGTGAAGCCCCGCGCGCCGAGCCCCTCGCCCGTCTCGGGATCGAAGCATTCGCGAAAACCCGATTTCTCGAGAAGCGCGACGCTTTTTGCGCGTATGTCCGCGGCTTCCTTCGCGAAGCCGTAGCGTTTGAGCCCGAGATAGATGAACCAGTGCGCCGCCATCCACGAGGGGCCCCGCCACGAGAAGTCGTCGGCGTGCGGCCGGTAGGCGGCCTCCCGCGCGGAGGTCGTGCGTATGCCGAACGGGCCGTAGAACGTCTCCGGATTCAAGAGGTGCTTGCGCACGACCTCATCGGCCTCGGGCGGCGTGTAGAGCCCGGCGAAAAGCGGCACGAAATGCGCCCAGGTCGCGACCTTGAGCTTCGCGAATTCGGCGCCCATGGTCGACCAATACACGCCGCCCTCGAACATGCGTTCGCGCATCGCGGAAGCGACGGCCTCTGCTTCCCCGCCGAATGAATGTTCATACTCGGCGTGTTTGAGGTACGCCGCGATCTTCGAGAGCGCGCGAAGATTTTCCACGAGCACGGTGTTGAAAAGCACGTCCTTGACCCAGAAAAAATCGCGCATGCATGTACCGGCTTCGAAGTTGCATTCCCTGTTCCTGTCTACCAGCTCGGTGCGCTTCTCGAGGTGGTCCTTAAGCGTAACCCCGGGCGCGACACCGAGCGGCGCGTCGAAGCGGGGCGAATTGTCCTCGCCGGATTCGTCGGGATTGATGATGCTCGCAAGGTGGCGGCCGTGCGGGTCGCGTTCGGTGAGCAGGTATCTGTAGTAGGAAACGAGCCCTGGAAAGATGGATTGCAGAAAGGGCATGTCGAGGTCGCGATTGTGCGCTTCCCATGCGGCATAGGCGAGCATCGGCGGCTGGGTGAGAGAGCTCGTTCCCTCGACGCCCCAGCGAAAGAGATGGAGGATGCCCGGCGACCAGTAGATGATGTGCGGGATGAGGCCGCTTTCGAATTGTTTCGAGAGAAGCGCCTTCAGTTCCGCCTTTGCCGCCGCCGGTTCGAACTTCGCGAGAATGATGGCGTGGAAGCACGAATCCCAGAGCCACTGGTAGGGGTAGTGGTCGGCGGAAGGAATGGTGTACTGATTGCCGTCGGTCGTTCGACGGTTCTCCAGAAGAAGTTTCTTCGCCTCGGCTTCGATGTCCATCGTCGGAGTATACCCCATGAGATGGAGCGTATGCTCGCTATCTCATGGGGTATGCCAAGTTCATAATCGCGACAGCCACAGGAGGAACTTCCGGACTTCCTCCACGTCGCGCACCGAATAGTTCGCGGCTGTCCGCACTTTCTTTCCGTTCTTCACATGAACGGTGATCCCCCGCCGGAGCGCGCGGAAGGCGTCTTCGTCGGTTATGTCGTCGCCAACGAAAATGGGGATGGAGCGCGGAGCCGTTCTCAATCTCACATACATTGCCTTCGACGCCCTCCCCTTGTCCCATCCCGCCCGCGGCAGAACATTGAAAATGAAAATGCCGCCCATGACCCTAAGATGCTTCGCGCCGGCGCGACGCACGGCATCTTGTACCTCGCGCTCTATCGCGTGGCGACGCGAGCGAGCGTGTCTGAAGTGAATGCTGAGCGAGTGCCTTTTGTCTTCGAGGTAGACACCCTGATACCGATCCTCGAGCGCTCGAAGCAGGTTCCGGATCTTTGAAAGCGCGCGTTCTGCCGGGCGCGGCACGTTTGCGATGCCTCGTTTTCCATTGACGAACCACTCAAGACCGTGATTGCCCGCGACGGAAATACGCCGCGCGCGCACGTGCGTGCGAACATCGTCAAGCGCACGACCCGTGATAACGGCGGCTGGGAAGCGCGCGGAGCACTTTTCAAGCGCGCGGCGCATTGAGGCGCTCATGCGTCCGTGGCGAGGTTCCGGTTTGAGCGGCGCGAGCGTCCCGTCGAAATCGAGCATGACGACCGCGCCGCTTTTGAGGACTCGTGCCCGAACCTCGTCGAGATGCGCGAAAAGACGTTTCATCAGCCGAGACTCGAGACCGCCTTTATGAGTTCGGCGGACCATCGGTAGACGTTGTAGTTCTTGACGGCGTCGCGCATCGCTTTCATGCGCCGGTGCTGTTCCGTCTTCGGCATCTGGAGCGCCTCGTGCAGGGCTTCCGCCGTTTCCTCCGCGCTGTAGGGGTTGATTGCGATGGCGCCTTTGAGTTCGCGCGACGCGCCCGTCATCTGGCTCAATATGAGCACGCCCGCCTCGTCGCCGCGCGCGGCGACGAACTCCTTGGCGACGAGATTCATGCCGTCGTGCAGGGGTGTGATGAGGCAGACGCCGGCGAGCCGGTAGAGCGCCGTGAGTTCCTTGTGCGTGAAGTGCCGCTTTTCGAGCACGATCGGCCTCCAGCCGCCCCTGCCGAAACGCGCATTGACGCGCTCGGCTTCCGCCGTCACCTCCTCGCTGTACTCTTGATACTTCTTGAGCGTGCCGCGCGAGACGGGCGCGATCTGCAGGAAGGTGAACTTCTCGAGATACTCCGGATGGAGATCGAAGAGGAATTCGAGCGCCTTGAACCGCTCGAGAATGCCTTTCGTGTAATCCAGGCGGTCCACGCCGAGGCCCACCAGATCCGTGCGGATGCCGAGTTCCCGCAGGACGGCTTTGTCGGGCTCGCCGCCCTGCGCTCCCTCCTCCTCGCCGTCGGTGAACGCGATCGAGATGGGGAACGGTTTGATGTGCGCGACGTGGCCCGCGCGCGTTATCGAGAAATGCTCCAGGTCAACCCGCGCTTCGATGAGCTTCGCGACGGTATCCATGAAGTTGTTGCAGTACTGCTGGGTGTGGAATCCGATGACGTCGGCGCCGAGCATGCCTTCGAGTATCTCGCGCCGGGACGGGCAGATGCTGAAAAGCTCCGCCGAGGGCCACGGGATGTGCCAGAAAAGCGCGACCTGCGCGTCGGGGCGCGAGGCTTTGATCATCGCGGGAAGGAGCGTGAAATGGAAATCCTGCACGAGGATAAGTGGGCGCTGGATCGTTTTTATCTCCTTCAGGAGCTCGCGCGCGAACTTGCCGTTCACCCGCCGATAGGCGTGCCAATCCTCATCCCGGAAGACGGGGCGCGTGTGCGCCATGTGCGCGAGCGGCCAGAGGGCCTCGTTGGAAAACCTGGAGTGTCCCGCCTCCTCGCGCGAAAGCCAGACGCGCTTCAGCGTGTACTTCGGATCGTCCGGCGGCACGCGGAGCTTTCCGCTCGCGTCGGCCGTCTGCTTGTCGGCGCTCCCGCTCCCATGCGCGAGCCACGTGCCGCCGCACGCGGCCATCACCGGCTCGAGCGCCGTCACGAGGCCGCTTGCGGGCACCGACCACTTCACCTCCTTCCTCCCGACTTTCTCGTGAACGTACGGCTCGCGGCTCGAAACGACGTAGATTGGCCTGCCGCGCAGATGCGCCTTGATGAACTCCTGCAGGCGCTCCGCGGTCCACGGGCTATCGAGCTTTTCGAGACGCATGCGCGCCTCCTCGCTCGCCGCCGAGCGCGCCTGGCGCAGGCTCGACGAGAGCTTCGATATCTCGCTCGCGAGCGGGAAGAAGAAGGTGTCGGCGCCCTCGGCCTCGACGAGGGTCCCTCTCCCCTGTCGCACCGATCTCACGAGATCCGCGAACGCCCGAAGGCGGCGGAAGAAAAGCCACCAGATGAGCGCGATGACTATCATGGAGAACACGACGACCTGCACGAGGATGCGCACGGCGCTCTCCCGCCAGATGTCGGCGACTGCCTCGTCGATATACCCGGCGTTCTGGACGACCGCGAACGCGCCGATGACCCGCTCGCCCTGATGGAGCGGCTCGACGAAGAGGTACGTCGAGCCGCGCTCGGTATTGACGAACTCCCCCGCCACTTCGTCCTGATCCATGACGCGCGCCGCGAGAGACGCCCGGGCACCCGCTTGCGAAGGCAGGTCTTCCGACGCGACGATGAGGTTGGCCTCGCTGTCGTAGAGCGCGAGGCCGACGAGCCGTTCCCTGTTGGCGAAGCGGTCGACGATGCCCTGAAGCGTCGAGGTGGAATAGTTCGCGAACGAAGGCTCGATGCTCTCCTTGAGCCCGTCGGCAAGCAGGTGCGTGCGGTACTGGAGATCGGCGACGAGCGTCGCGCGCTCGTCCTGCACCTGGAAGAACGTGAATGCGAGCACGACGACGCCCACCGAGATGACGGCGATGCTGACGATGAGCGCGATTTGCCTCATAGGTATGCCTTTCTTTCTACCCCTTCTCCGCGATATCCACAACGGCAAGCTCGAGCGGCAAATGCGGCACGGCGGCGTAGGCCATCTGCGAGTAGGCTTCTAGAAGCGCTTTCAGCATCTCCGAATTCACGCCCGGCTCTTTGCTAAGAGCCTTCGCGAGCGCGAGGTCGGCTTCGGTCATTTCTTTAGAGAACGATCCGGCGAGCTCTGGAGCGTAGCGCATAAGGAGCACGACGCGCATGCGGTGAATGAGGAGCTTCGCGAGCGTGCGCGCGTCCATGTTTTCCGACACGGCGGTCCGAACAACATTGAGCGCCGCGCCCGCGTCTTTTTTCGCGATCGCCTCAAGCAGTTGCCGCACGAGTTCTCCCCGCGGCGCTCCGGAGACGGCCTCGACTTCTCCCACGTCCACTTTTTTATGTTCGGAAATGGAAAGCACCTTCTGCAATATGCCGAGCGCGTCGCGGAAGGAGCCTTCTGCGAGGAGCGCGACCAATTCCGCCGCCGAGCGCTCGAGCGAAAAGCCCTCGCGCTTCGCGACATCGGAAACGACGTCCGCGAGCATCTCGCGCGTCGGCTGTTTGAACGAGTATATCTCGCATCGCGATTGGATCGTCTCGGGTATCTTGTCGCGCTCGGTCGTCGCCAAGACGAATATCGCATGCGCGGGCGGCTCTTCGAGGGTCTTCAAAAACGCGTTCCATGCGTTGCGGGAGAGCATGTGCGCCTCGTCTATGATGTAGAAGCGGTAGGGCGAATCGAACGGCATGACGTTCACGGCCTCGCGCAATTCGCGGATGTTTTCCACGCCGGTCTGCGAAGCGGCGTCTATCTCGTAGAGATCCTTGTCGGAAACGCCGAGTTCCCTGGCAAGAATGCGCGCGACGCTCGTCTTACCCGTCCCACGGCTCCCGGCGAAGAGGTAGGCATGCGCGACTTGCTTGTTCTTGACGGCTTTTTCGAGCACGTCGACGACGTGGGCCTGCCCGCGCACCTCCTTGAAGCTTGCCGGCCGGTACGCGCGGTATAGCACCTCGTGCCGCTTCTCCTTCATGCGGAGAGTATAGCAAGAACGCGGATGCTTTCTTAGCGGGACCGGCAAAGTCAGCGTTTCGTGGGATATGTGATCAGGCCAAGGTCGAATCGCTCGCCTGGCGACAGTTTATTCCCTATGAAATCCTGAACGATCTTTTCGATGTGCTCGACGCCGCGAAAGCCCTCGATATCCTTCAACGCATGCACCGCGGCCTTCACCAGAGTTTTATCTTCGATCATTCGCGGAAGCGTTGCTCGAACTTTCGCGAGCTCCCTTATCATTACAATATGCGTGATTCCCGGAAGAACTTCTCCCGGCTTCAGGTCCGGAATTTTCTCCGCAGACGCGTCACGCGGCGAAGGCGCGCGGCGCCGCCTTTTCTCAATCCCGTTTTTCCCCTTCTCTGGCATAACTCGCGAGATCCGGAAACATACTCACCATACCACGCGCCGCGCCGACGACTTCTTCTGCCTCGGCGCATGAGCGGGTGTTCATCAGCCGCGCGCGTAATTCTTTCGCGCCCTCCCAGCGGGAAACGTAGGCCTTGAAGTGCTTTTTCATGCTCGCATACGGCGTCGTGTCGGCGAGCAGTTCGGCGAAGAGCGCGAGATGTTCAAGCAGCGCCTCAACCCGTGCCAGTGGCGCATAACGACTTACGATGTCGTTATGCGGTGAGGCGAATAGCCAGGGGTTGCCGAAGACGGCGCGGCCGAGCAGAACGCCGTCGCATCCGGTTCCTTCCGCTTTCTTGCGCGCGTCGGCGATATCCGCCGTGTCTCCGTTCCCCACGATGAGCGTCCGAACCCACGAGGCGTCGCCTCGCGGGTTTTGTATCGAGTCGCGTATTTCGACCGCGCGCTTGACGCGCTCCCACCGCGCGGGAACGTCCGACATTTCCTTGCGCGTGCGCGCGTGGAGCGTTATTGCCGCCGGCTCCTCCGCGAGAAGCTCCGGGAGCCAGCTCTCCAGTTCATCCTTTGCGTAGCCGATGCGCGTCTTCACCGAGACGGGCAGTCCGCTCCTCTTCGCCGCGCGTACGAGCTCGCGCGCGAGTTTCGGATTTTTGATGAGCGCCGCGCCGCATCCGCCTTTCTCGACCGCCCTATCGGGACAGCCCATGTTGATGTCTATGCCGTCGAAGCCCAGCTCCGCGACCATGCGCGAAGCCGTTTCGATGTGTTCCGGGATCGAGCTGAATATTTGCGCCACGATGGGCCGCTCTGCTTCCGAATACAAAAGTTTTCTTCGGAGCTTCTTCTGCCCCTTCTCGTCGGCCAATACGAGCCCGTCGGCCGAGGTAAACTCCGTGAACATCACATCCGGTTTTCCATACCTCGCGATAAGCCGCCTGAACGCGGCATCCGTCACATCTTCGAGCGGCGCGAGCGCGAAAAACGGCCTCGGCAAGCTGTCCCAAAACGATTCCATGACCAGGAATATAGCATCAATCAATGCGATTCATCGTCAGCCTAATCCCGTTTTCCGCTTTTTTTCCTGCTGTCTTCTCTGTGTAGCAACTTTTAAGATTTCCGCGACTCGCGAACGAATTGGGTCGCTTACGAACCCTGGCCAGTGGAGCCAATTTACCCAAACATCTGTAGCGGCATACTTATTTCTGCTAGCAAGATCTCTTGTGAGTGGTTTCTTAAAAATGTATCCTCTGTCCACAAGACCGGCAAGAATTTGCTCAGCCCCCATTCCAGTATCCGGATCCTGTGATGCATTCCACGCCTGATTGAGAAACCAAGTTTCAGAAAAACTTCCTAACCACCGAGTTGCTATGACGACGTCTTTCTTCAATTCATACACAGGATCGCTCGCAAAGCCCGTTGGCGGCTTGCGAGCCATATCAACGAACTGAAGCTCAAAGTGGCGATTGCGCCACTTCGCTGGTTTAACTTCGAGGTCTCCACCCGGTGGCACTTTCAAAGCGCCGGTTATTTGTAAGCATGCATAATCAGGATCTGACTTGGAATTTAGTTCTGGGTCTACTTTCAAATTCCGTCCGCTTCTGATTTCCTGCAAACTTTCATATAGAGCGCGAAATTCTCTTTGACTGACAACACCCTTGTTTGCAATCATCTGCGGATCAGCCTGAAATTCATTCCTAAAGAAATTCAGTACCTCTGCGACAGTTCCTAGTTGTCTCCCATCTAATTTGAACCTGCATCCAAGCTCGTCCTTTTCGGCCTCTGCCGCGCTAGCTCGCGGCTTTGCCGCATACTTTCGCATCTGACTTGCCTCCGTTTTGTCACGGACGAGAAATGACACATCGCATGGCTCTTTAACACTGCGCAATGTTCCCTCAATTTCGTCGGCGCGCCGCGAGCCTGCTGATTGTTCTATAAGGGGCGAATAATCGTTGTGAGGATGCGGTTGTGTAATAATGGATTCAAGATAATAAGCTTCCTTTTCGAGATCGCCAACATTCCGTGTTTCCATTTCTGCAGCCGCTAATGCACCCTTTAAAAGTATGCAGTGTTCAAGATGCGTATTAAACGCATCATTGCTACCGCCGCGAAACAAAGTCGCCTTCTTTAGAAGTGCGAGGAGACTTGCGGACGAATCTACTCGACTTCTTGCAATAGAAGCTCGCAAAGGAAAATTCATCTCTTCGCGGATGAATACCGCGGAACGGGCTAACGCCTTGTTAATCCTTCTGTATGCGCTATCGTGAGTTTCACGATCTTTGTTACTTAAACCATCCTCCGCAAGTATCTTGGCAGGCACCCGCAGGTGAATCGCAGCGGCGCTCAGAAATTGTTCGTCGCTCAATCCACCCGCCAAGGTTCGCAAATCTAGGGAAGTTATGGGGTATTTCTCACCACTCAATCCGCTTGCAGAGAAAATAAGCTGCAAAAAAAGCTCATTGACGACGCTCTGACGTTCAAAAAGCGTCACATCGTCGATATTAGATGAAAGCAGGTCAACTTCACTCTCAACCGCCATGAAAGAATTATGACACGAGAAGGCGCCTTTACAATACTATGGAATTGCTTCGCTTTGCGAGGCATTTTTGAGCTTATAGTACACCCGGTTGCCGAAGCGGAGGTCTATGTATTCGAGCTCGCTTTCCTTTCCGCGCAGGGATTCCGAGGAGAGTACCAGTTCGAGGTTCTTCACGAGCGCGCTCACGTCGCCGCCGAAGGATGCGCGGATCGAAAACCCCCGCGCGAGAGACACCGAGAAATCCTGCTCGCCTTCCGCCGAAATGCTCTCCGGAACATAGCCGGCTTGCCCGAGCCGCTCGAGGAGCGCGAGAACGCCTGAAAACGCGCCGGGGAGATACGCCTGCCCGGCGGGAGAAGAGGTCGCCGATACGCCGCCCCGGAACACGTATCCGGTATCCGGCGCGCGCGTGCTCGTCGCGAATGGGGCGAAGATGACCCCGCTCCGGTCCATGAGAAAGCATCGCTCTTCCTTCGCGCCTGCATCGCTGGCCGGCAGGCACCAGCGCGCGAACGCCTCCCGCTCCTCTATAGAAACGACGATGGTCGTCGAAAGGAGCGCGGGGCGCGAGACGCGCGCGCTCCTCACGCGGGGAAAGTACGCGATGAGCCCCTCCTCGATACGCGCGCGGGGATACAGGAAAATATTAACGGGCGACAAAAAACGGTACGAGCCGTCGAAAAGCCGCGTCTCGACGTAGCTGTGTACCAACTCCGGCCGGAGCTCCTTCGCTCCGTCGATGCGGATGTCCTGCACGGAAAATCGCGGAAGGTACGAGAGAACGCTGACGCCGTATGCCGCGAGCGCGAGCGCCGCGAGCGCCGCGAGGAAAGTGATCGCCCGCAAGCGCCTGCGGCGCGCGCGAAGCGAAGAGCGGTGGGGCTTAGCTTCCCTGAATGCGAGCGGGCGCATGCCTGCCTTGCCGTGAGACAGGCCGGGCCTGCGCTTCCGAAGATCAACGATTCCCCGGGCCATGGTCAATGGTTTCCTTGCCCATGCAGGACTGTAGCGCTTTCGGGATCGCTATCGAGCCATCAGGCCTCTGATTGTTCTCGACGATCTGGCAGAGGATGCGCGGAGTCGCGAGAGCGGTGTTGTTGAGAGAATGCGCGTAGCGTAGCGCTCCGTCCTCTCCGCGGTAGCGGATATTCAGGCGGCGCGTCTGAAAATCGTGGAAGTAGGACGAGGAGTGCGTTTCGCGGTACTTCTTCTCGCTCGGCATCCACGCCTCCACATCGAACTTCTTCACCTGCCCGAGGCCGAGATCCGCCCCGCAATTGATGACGACGCGATACGGCAAGCCAAGCTCCTGCAAGAGTTCCTCCGCGTTCGCGGTTATCTCCTCGTGCAATCGCGCGGATTCCTCGTGGCTCGCCTCGCACAGCACGACCTGCTCGTATTTCAGGAATTCGTGGATGCGAAAGATGCCCTTGGCGTCCTTGCCATGGCTCCCCGCCTCCCTCCGATAGCACGGAGAGAACGAGAAAAATTTCAGCGGTAAGTCATTTTTATCGAGCGTTTCGTCCATGTAGTAGCCCATCGTCGCGACCTCCGCCGTGCCCGCGAGATACTCGCCGTCCTGCGTCTTGTAGAGATCGTCTTCGCCCTGCGGCAGGTAGCCGGTGCCGATAAACGCCTCGCGCCGCACGAGCGAGGGAACTATCATCGGCGTGAATCCTTTGTCGGCGAATCTGTCTTGTACGAACCGCTCGAGCGCCCACACCATGCGCGCGCCGTCGTTCTTGAGGAAGTAGCCGCGGAAACCGGAGACCTTGGCGCCGCGCTCGTAATCGGCCATGTCGTGCAGGAGGAGGAGCTCCGTGTGGCTTTTCGGCTCAAAGTCGAATTTGACTGGTTCTCCACCCTCGACTCCGCTCTGTGCAGGCCACCGCCGCACCTCTTTGTTGTCGGCGTCTGAATCCCCTTCCGGCACGGAAATGTCGGGGATATTCGGCACCTGCACCATGAGCGAGCGCCACTCCTTCAGTATCTCTTGCATGGACTCCTCTTCGAGCCGAAGCGTTTCTTTCACGTCCTGCATCCGCGCGATGATCTCCTGCCTTTCCGCGTCGCTCCGCGCGGTCGCGATCGCGTTCGACGCGGCGTTCTGCTCCGCGCGCTTCTCGTCTATCTTCGCCTGAAGCTCCCGGCGCTTGTCGTCGAGCGCGATGAGCCTGTCGAGGTCCACCTCGATGCGCTTTTTCTTCGCGCCCGCGGCGACAATGTCTTTATTTTCTCGGATAAACTTAACATCAAGCATGCAATAGCTCTCAGGTTTCAGCTGTCAGCTGTCAGAAAATCCAAAAAGAAGTTCTGCCTGAAAGCTGAAAGCCGATAGCTGAAAGCTGGTAAGATGATACCATTATATGGACAACGAACTCAAACTGCTTCCTCGTTCCGAATTTCCACCTCTACTACGGCAGATTCCCGACGCGCCGAAGCAACTCTACGCGCGCGGAGGGCTCCCCGGCGCCGAGCTTTCGTGGCTCTGCGTCGTGGGAAGCCGCGCGCTGACGAACTACGGACGGCAGGCCGTGAGACATCTAATAGAAGGCTTGCGCGGCTACCCAGTCGTCATCGTGAGCGGCCTCGCCTACGGCGCCGACGCGGAAGCGCACAGGGCGGCGCTCGAAGCGGGGCTCCCGATCGTCGCCGTGCCCGGTTCGGGATTGGATTGGGACGTACTCTATCCGCGGGCCAACGTGAATCTTGCCAAAGAGATACTGAAAGCCGGAGGCGCTTTGCTTTCGGAATTCGAGCCGGAGACGAAGGCCGCCGACTGGACCTTCCCGAAGCGCAACCGCGTCATGGCGGGCCTCTGCCGGGCAACCTTGATAATTGAAGCGAAAGAGCTCTCTGGCTCTCTCATTACTGCGCGCCTCACCGTCGAATACAACAGAGAACTGCTCGTCGTCCCCGGCTCCATCTTCAGCGAAGAATCGAAGGGTACGCACCAGTTCCTCCGCCTCGGCGCGACGCCGGTAACGAGCGCGGAAGACATCCTCGTCGCGCTCGGCATCGAAAAGCGCGAGGGCGAGAACCTCACCTCGCTCCGCGCCGACCTCTCGCCGGAGGAAATCCGCGTCATCGAGATAATCAAATCCCCTCTTTCCCGCAACGATCTCATCGATGCGCTTGCACTTCCGATAACAGAGGCGAACGTCCTCCTTTCCGCAATGGAAATAAAAGGCCTCATCATCGAAGAACTCGGCTTCGTGCGAATTAGATAAGTCCGAATCTGCAAATCATCCGAATAGTACGAGTGGCCACAAATGCACGCATCGAGAATTCGTAGACATGTGTAGATTGGTATTCATTCGTAGATTGGAACATAGACTGCTTGACACATGCTAGCGTATTAAGATATCAATGCGAACTTATGAAATTGGTTATTGTTGAGAGTCCCGCAAAGGCGAAGACGATCGAAAAATATCTCGGAAAGGGGTTCACCGTTCGCGCGTCGGTCGGGCACATCCGCGACTTGCCGAAGAGCAACAAGGACGCCGTAGATATCGAAGGCGGATTCATTCCGCGCTATCAGCTTGTGAAAGAAAAACAGAAGATAATCGACGGGCTCCACGAAGAAGCAGAGAAGGCCGGCGAGGTGATACTCGCCACCGACCCCGACAGGGAGGGCGAGGCCATCGCATGGCACTTGGCGGAGACGATAGGCCTCAAAAATCCTAAGCGCATCGTCTTCAACGAGATTACGGAACATGCGATACAAGAGGCAATGCAGAATCCGCGCGGCATAGACAACGAGCTCGTGAAAGCGCAGGAGGCGCGCCGCGTCCTCGACCGGCTCTTCGGCTACGACCTTTCGGGGCTCATCTGGAAAAAGGTGCGGTACGGCCTTTCCGCGGGACGCGTGCAGTCC
>Ga0155713_144_pt1 | contig 29558 bp, 34 predicted proteins | sample RifCSPlowO2_01_FD_107370 | JGI IMG/M metagenome (GOLD analysis project Ga0155713, IMG submission 107370) | Candidatus Kaiserbacteria bacterium RIFCSPLOWO2_01_FULL_59_34
CTCCTCTTGGGAGAGGGCGCGGTTGGGATGGTGGGTGCTCATGGGTGAAGTATCGCACCTGCACCATACACTAGCTAGGGAGATGTGTGAATATCAGTAACTGTGCCTGTCCCCGTTATCTGAAAATTAAACGGGTCATTGTGTCGTTGCTACAGAAGTTTCAGTATGCCTTCTGTAATTTCTTCAACGCTTTGCGCGTCTGTTTTGAACGTAATTGCTTCGTCATTCTTTTCGCTTTGATACGCGTTAAAAAGCGAGTCGAACCTTTCCTTTGAGAGGTCTTCCTTTCTGTTTCTTGCCGCGGCTCTTTCGTCCCTTCTTTTTAGCAGTGTTTCGTAATCTGTGTCAAGATTTATTTCTACAATTTCGTATCCGTATTCAATGGCAATATCAATATGCTTTTGTCTGGACGCCTTATGCACCGCCTCGGTGATAACGTTGTATTTCAACTCGCACAAAGCGCGTAGTATTGCAAGCCGCAGTTTGTGTAAGTCGTCGTAGTACTTACCAGACGCATATTGCGAAAATTGCCACTTAAGCGCATCGTATGACAAATGAAAATAGCGCTCTTTCTGCTTCATCAGATTCTCTATAACCGTGCTTTTGCCGGAACAAGACGCGCCGTTTAGTATCACTAATTTCATAGAAGCAAATCGCGCATTTCAGACCCTTTCCTAAAAGAAACGGCCGAGAACATCTTTGGTTTGATCTGTCATTGGCCTGGGGCTTCCGTCTTCCATTTTGAATGGATCACTTGTCCAGTCTATACGCTCAATCTCGTCTCTGTTTACTTTTTCCCAATCTACATCCAATAGGTTTTCTGCGACGAAACCATGAATCAAAAATCTGGAATTACCGATGGTATAAAAACCAGACGAACTTAGAGTTGCTGGGCCTACATCCTCGTCTAACTCTTCACTTATCTCTCTGCGCAAACATTCTTCCGGTGTCTCGAAGGTGACCTTATCTTTCGGCGCTTCCTTGCCATCCGCAAATTGCCAGACATCGCCTTTCTGCGTAACAATTTCCACTTTATCAGTGTTCGGATTGTGGCAAACATATTCTGCTTTTCCACCCGGAAATTGCCATATTTTTGTTTTTTCATTCAGAACCAACAACACTTGCCTTTTTCTGTCTTTGTCTTCAATACCATCTGTTGGTTCGAGCCGGATCGCTAAAACACCCGCGACATTTTTGAAAAACTCGGTCTTCTCAAAAAGTTCTTTATGTATTTGAAGTGATAACTGTTGGAAAAAATGTTCCTTATACTTTACAAAGCGGTAAATGCCGTCGGCCAAAAAAACCTCTGGTTTCCCTCGATTAAAAAAATCTGCTAAATTACTCTTCATCCCTTTTTGGGTCTTAGTCCAGCTTTCATATTTTTGCATTGCGTCATTGATTTCATCCATGCTGACGGATTGTAAATTTTTGGTGTGAACTGATCTGATGTGATTTAGAATGGCAGTCTTTCTTTTTTCAAAAATGTCGCTTAATTGCTGACAGCGTTCTAATCCAGTTGAACCGCGGTTTACAAAACGCTCGTTGGTTTTCCATCCCGGCTCTGATCTCTCTTTATCCCAATCGATTTTCGCCGGTTGCATTTTGTTTGCATTTTCCATATGTAAGGTACCCCTTTCTTTTCTCACCTAGTCAAGGATTGATTGCAGTGTAGCAGGTGCATGTGCGAGCGCAAATTGCGAGGGCGACATCCGGAGCGCGGAGTGAATACGGTGGCGGTTGTACGCAATGACGGTGCGGTGGACCTCGAATACCAGTTCGCCAAGTGGAGGGATATTGAGGGATATTGGGGTCAGTCACCATATTCTCCGTATTCTCATGGTCTAATGCTGTTTCGGTCTTCCAGGTTCACGTAGAGTCTGGGCGAGGTCATGTCGCTCGACCATGCGGCTACGCCATGACTCCCTGCCGTATGGTAACCCTTTGCGGATAGACTCGCGAATCTCTGCGACCTCTTCTGTCGGCTCCGCCTGATTCACCCACAGCGCGTAATCGCGTGGAAGCGATACGGGAGAATCGGCAAGGAGCAATCGCATCTTCTTAGTTCCTTTAATCCGTCGGTATGCGCTTCCCCATTTCCAATGCTCTGCACTTCTCACGAATCTGGCGCGTACCGGATTGCGCTCAATGTATTTCAGTACCGTGAGTAAATGCGTGTCAGTTTGAACGATGAATGACTTGTACCGTCCTTGGTACAGATGCCCACCTCCAATGGTTTCCGTCTGGGCATGGTAGCGTCTCGTATGAGCCGTGCCGAGCCAGCGCATAGTTTCAGAGAGATCGCCGTCTTTTCTCGGATACAGAAGCAGATGCCAATGATTTGGCATGAGGACGTATGCGAGAATTCGCATCTCGTACTCTTCTTTCATTTCATTCAAAAGATACTCAAAGTCCTGGTACATCCAGTCCTCTTCGAAGATCTTGAATCGACCGTTCGCCCGATTGATGACGTGGTATACCTCATCACCGACATCGACGCGCAGTGCACGTGCCATGCAAATTACTATACCACATCATCTCTCACTTAATTGTGGCTGACCCCATTACCCCCCCATCTCTCACTTAATTGTGGCTGACCCCATTACCCAAAGAAAACCACTCCGAAAATGACCTCGTTCCGATACTTGTGGACCTATCGAGAATCGAACTCGAGACTGTGCAATGCGAATGCACCGGTATACCATTTACCTATAGGCCCTAGTGAGGATCGCAAATGAGAATACAACGTATTCTCATTTTCTCCGAGCAACGGGTCTATATCAATCCTCGAGATATAGGCCCAAAAAACAGCTTTGAGCTTCTAGCTTATAGCTTGCAGCAGGAAAAACAAAACTCTCATTCGGGCCGCCGGGAATCGAACCCGGGCTACATGACCCCCAGCCATGTGTACTACCACTATACGACGGCCCGCTTTCGGGTGATGTCTGCTGTCGGGCCGCCGGGAATCGAACCCGGTCTTTACGAACCCGAATCGTACGTACTACCGGTATACTACGGCCCGGTACGGGACATCACCCGGTGCACCTTTCAGGATTCGAACCTGAGACCTTTCGAATGTGAATCGAACGCTCTAACCAACTGAGCTAAAGGTGCGTTCGAGGATTATAGCGATAAGCGGGAAGGTTTGCTATAATCCAATCCTATGGACTTTCGCGTGTTCAGCCTTGGGAGCAACGATCGGCTGGCGCAAAGGATCGCCGATACGCTCGGCATGCCGCTCGGGCAGATCAAGTGCAAGGCGTTCGCCGACGGCGAACAGCACGTGCAGTTCCTCGAAAACCTCCGGGGCAAGAACGTCTACCTCGTGCAGTCCACCCCTCCTCCCGCGGAGAACTGGCTGCGCCTCTTTCTCGCGATAGACGCGGCGCGCGGCGCTTCCGCGAGCGAGATTTCGGCGGTGGTCCCGTATCTCGGTTATTCCCGGCAGGACAGGAAGGCGCGCCCCCGGGAGCCCATCTCCTCGCGCGTCTTCGCGATGACGCTCGAAAATCTGGGAGCGGCGCGTTTCCTCACGATGGACCTCCACAACGACGCGATCAGCGGATTTTTCCGGCACACGATCGTCGACAACCTCTACTCGCGCCGGGTCTTCGTGCCGTATTTCAGGGAGTTCTTCAAGGACTCGATCGCGGCGGAGGAGCTCGTCGTCGTATCACCCGACGTGGGCGGCGTCGTGCGCGCGCAGTCGTACGCGAAGCGCCTCATCAAGACGGCGGATCTCGCGATCATCAACAAGGAGCGCGAAGTCGCCAACAGGGTCGCGCGCATGAACCTGATCGGAGACGTGAGGGACAAGGTCGCGCTCATCGTGGACGACATGGCCGACACCTGCGGCACGCTCGCCGCCGCCGCCGGCCTCCTGAAGGAGAGCGGCGCGCGGAAGGTGTACGCCGCGGCCACGCATGGGGTTCTCTCCGGCGGCGCGGGAGATGCGCTGGACGGCTCGCCGATCGAGCGGCTCTTCATCACCGACACCATTTCCGCCGACCGGCCGCTCTCGAAGAAAATCGAGATCATATCGGTGGGCGAACTCTTCGGCGATGCGATACAGCGTATCGAGCAGGGAGAATCCTTGAGCGAGCTTTTTGAAACGGAATAATCGGTCCCCGCGGCAGGAATCGAACCCACATTACGAGCTCCGGAAGCTCGCGTCCTATCCGTTGAACGACGCGGGGTGAGTTGGTAGTTTACACTCGTCCTCCGCCATTCGAAAGGAGTTTTCCCATCCAGATGATGTCGTTGTACCCGCCCGAGGTCTTGGTCGCCTCGCGGCGGCGGCCTTCCGCCGCGTAGCCAAGCCGCTCATACAGCCGTATCGCATACTCGTTTTTATCCGAGACTTCGAGTTCCATGCGGTGCATCCCGCGCTCGCGCGCGAACTCTTCCGCGCGTGCGAGGAGCTTCGTCCCGATGCCGCGCCCGCGGTGCGATGCGCGGACCCCGACGACGATGTAGACGGTATCCCTTATTTTCTTGAATTTTCCCGAGACGAGCGTGATATAGCCGACCATCTCTCCTCCCTCCAGCGCGAGGAACGTGTGGACGCGCTTGCGGTGCAGGAAGGCTTTTGCGAGCGCGTATGCAAAGGGCTCCTTCCGCTCCTCGCCGGTCGCGACCAGGTGCTCCGCCTCGCGGAGGATCTTTTTTTGCAAGCTCCAGAGCACCGGGAAATCCCTCCATCCTGCCTGTGCGACTTCGATATCCATGACGCCTATTCGACAAAAGGGGACATCGCCCCTTTTGCGCCGATATAAATGGTCATGCGTCATAATACCACTATGCTCGGATATGCATCGTAGAGATGCATCGTAGAGATATAGCCAGAGAGAGGCAAAGAATGTACTATCTTTTTGTCTCGGCAAGATTCCGGGCCCGTAGCTCAATTGGTAGAGCGCGTCTATGGCATAGACGAGGCAAGGGGTTCGAAACCCCTCGGGTCCACAAAAATCAGGAGAACATTGCGGAGCAATGGGCGACTATATTTTTGTAGGGCACGAGGGGTTTCGAAGGCCGGAGCCGGTATACAAGATGAGCGAAGCGAATGCTTGTCGGCGAGGCGGGGTCGCGGCCGAGCAAAGCGAGAGCTGTGACCGAAACCCCTCGGGTCCACTCGATTCGCCCGCGATAAACTTGGGCTCACTCTCGGCAAGCCACCCAAGGCGAATCTACTGAGCTTCACTTAACTCCCTCCTCCAAATAATCCTGACTTCTTGAGCGCACCCCGCAGAATGTCGGGACGGCGTTGGATGCGCCTGAGGCTCATACGCGCTTTTTGCGCGAGATCGTCCGGCTTCTCCGGGCAGTAGTTCGCCATGTCTTTCGTTTTCGACGACGACCAGAGGTACTCCTGGGGATTGAGCTCTGGCGCGTAGGCGGGGAAGCGCTCGACCATGACGAAGCGGTCGCGGTGTCCGGCGAGGTACTCGCGGACACTTCTCGCTCCGTGCTGCGCGAGACCGTCCCAAAAGAGCGCGATCCGACCCTTCACGTGTCGCAGAAGATGCTTGAGCGTATTCACGGTGTCTTCTTTGCGCACCGAACCTTTTTTGAACGTGCATAGTTCGCGCACGCGCCTCAGGGCAACATCGGTCGCGATGATGCCGGTCGCCGAGATGCTCTTCCACGATCCGGTCGACCGAATGATGGGTGTCTCTCCTTTCCTCCCCCACGTGCTTCGGACTGTCGGACGTTCCGAGTACCCCGATTCGTCAAGGAAACAGAAGGTCACGCGAAGGAGCGCCCCCTTTTTCGGAGTTTCGGCCACTCCGTCTTTGTCCAGCGTGTGATCGCCTCCTCGTCGCGCTACCTCACTCTTCGCTCGGGACGCTGACAGGAAAACCCAAGACGTCGGAGGAGATGCCACGCGGAGCGCGGCTTGTACGACACGGCCTGCGTCTTTCTGATGAGCTCGGTGATGCGCGAGAGCGTCCAGAGCTGGGTTCGGTATCCGGCCTTCTCCGGTCCCGCGAGGATCGCGGAAACGATCTCCTTTTCTTGCGCCTTCGTGAGTTTCGAGTGAGGACCCTGCGGTTGTGCCGCGAGCGTCCCCCTCGCCCAGCGTTCTTTCCATTCGCGCGCGGTCGCGGTTGAGACGGCGAAGCGCTTCGCGACGAAGTACGCCGTCTTTCCTTTGTCGAATAATCGGCCTGCCGCCTTCCGGCGGTCTTCGAGCTCCTGGACAGACAGAGCCCGGTTGGGGTGGGGGGTACTCATGTCCCCATGGTATCAAACCTGCGAACTATGTGGAGGGAGATGTGTGAATATCAGTAGTGCACTGAACGAAGTCGAGGGGCTATAATACTCCCATGAACATAAAAATCGTCAAAGAACCGATATCCGTCGAAGAAGTCAGGGAACTCGCAAAAGAAATGTACCGCGACATGGTGAAAGGAGTCGCCGATATCGAGCGCGAAATTATCGCACTCGGAGGGGAGTGGCATGTGGATGCGAACAACATCCTCATCGCCGACGGTTCAGAGCAGAGGAGCGTCTGGGGATTCAACCTCTATCCCGATAAGCGCGGAGACGACGCCGTCGAATATGTCTCGCTCATCAACATCCGCCCGGCGCAAGGAAATCGGGAAATGGAGATAACGGATACGGGCGTTAGAGACAACATCCGCGGCATTCTGGAGCGGGTACTGCCGGATTTGTTCGTATGAGCGGCAAAAACGCCCGGTTCTACTTCGCCAATCTCGGAGCCGACGTGCTCCGGTGCATCGTCGCGGCCGAAGCGGGAGACCGCGCGCGATATGAATCTTCGATCGGCCGCGCGCAAAAAACGCTTGAAGCATTGCGCACGGCAAACCGCCCCGAAGCATATGAAGAGGGACTCCTTCTTCTGCGCGCCGTAGAATACGCGCGCGCCGACGGTACGCTCGAAAAATTGCGCGTCGCCGTTAATAGGCTCGTCACGCCGTTTGTTGTAGCCGCTTGAGATCGGTGCGCGCACGCGCAGATCGTCACGAATAGATACTTGCGATGCCAGCCATCGATGTGACCAAGAGGAGCGTCCACGAGAGTTTACTCATTTGCGCCAAGTGTACCACTCCGTGAAAACCCACGAGGCGTCGCCTTGCGGGTCAGGAGTGCAGGCCACGGTCATCCAAGTCGATGTCCGCGTAGTAGGCACGGGCGTCGTCGAGCATTCTTCGCTGTCCGCGATCTCGATACACTTTGAAGCCGTCGTCCGATAAAATTGCGGCGATGGCACGGCGTTCGCGGGCATAGTCGGGAAAGCTCGAATAGCGGTAGTCACGGAGCTGCCGCTCAAGACGATTCATGTTGCGAACAGTGCCTCTTTTCCATCCCGGCTCGAATCGTTCTGCCGGGTTGCAGTGGATGTAATCTACGACGCGCTGAAAGTAGCGATCATCGCCAACATGTCGCGATCGGAACGGCTTCAAGAACAAGTTTCCCGATCGCTCATTCTTCGTATTGAAATACATAGCATAGGCGGTCCCGAGCTTTTGCATGAATCTTATGATCCCGCCCTCGACGACCTCTTTCAGCAGCAAATGAAAGTGGTTTGGCATCAGACAGTACGCGCCGATAGAAACGAGAACTCCTTTCCGTTGGCGCGTCATGATAGCGTCAGTTTTATCTGAAATATCGGCCAGATGAAGATTCGCTTCCGAATTTGCAAGATAGAGCAGCTTAAGAAAACGCTCTGAGTCATCTTCTGACTCGAATACCGTGCGCTTATCAATGCCTCGGTTATAACAATGGAACCACTCATCAAGTTGAAAAGGGACACGCCTATACGCCATATCGCAACTATATCATGTAACCCCACGAGGCGACGCCTCGTAGATTAGCCCCATTCGATGGTGGCGGGGGGTTTGTCGGAAATGCGATACACGACCGCGCCGACTTCGCGCACCTCGTTCGTTATCCGACGGGAAACCCTGTCCAGGAATTCGTAGGGGAGTTTGGCGAAGCGCGCCGTGAAGCCGTTCACGCTCCAGACGGCCCAGAGCGCGACGACGTGCCCGAGCGCGACGTCGTCGCCCTTGGTGCCCACGTGCTCCGAGGAGGTGACGACCGCGCCCGCTTGCCAGACGGTTTCGTACAGTTTCGCCGCGCGCAGTTCATCGATGAAGATGCCGTCTGCGACGCGCGCGGTTTTAAGTTTCTCCGCCGTTACTTCTCCCTCGATGCGCACCACGAGGCCGGGGCCGGGGAAGGGATGACGCACGAGTAGATCTTCAGGCACGCCGATGTCGCGTCCGATGCCGCGCGCGGAGTCCTTGACCTGATCTTCAAGCGGGGCGATCTCCGGCACAGAAAATCCGAGTTTCACATTGTGATGCACTTTTATCTCCGCGACGCGCGCGCCTGTCGCATGTCCATGGCCGCTCTCGCGTACGTCGGTGTAGAGCGTTCCCTGCGCGATATAGTCGGCTTTGAACTTTGTTATCTCCTTCTCGAGCACGTCTTTGTACACGCCGCGCATCGCGAGGCGCTTCTCGCGCATCGAGAACTTGCCTTTGAGCGCTTTCAGAAATTCCTGCGTCGCGTCGACAATTTCAAGCTCTATCCAATCTTCATTCCCGAAATATTTTTTCACGTACGCCTCGTCGTCCGGGCGATCTATCCCGCGTATGTAAATACCTTTGAGTTTGGCACCCGCTTCTTTTAAGAGATATGCGACGACAGACGAATCGGAGCCGCCGGAGAGCGCGATGAGAACACGCTTGCCGAGGACGAGCTTTTTTAATTCCATCACCTTTTGCTTCGCGACATCGTGAGCGGGGAAGCGGTCGCGTATCCCGCATATCTTCACGCAAAAATTTTCGTACATCTTCGCGCCCTCGAGCGTGTCCGAGACTTCCGGATGGAACTGCACGCCCCGGAGATGTTTATAGTGTCCGGCGGCGATCGGAGAATTGTCCGTCGTGCCGAGGACGGTGATCTCGGAGCCGGGAAGGATCGTGTCACCGTGGCTTTGTAGCACCTGCGTGTGCTCGGCCACTCCCTCGAAAAGCGGGTCGTCTCCGGTGCGTGTGAATGTATGAATGCCGAACTCTCGTTTCTCGGACGGCGGCACCTTTGCTCCGATATGTTTCGCCCACATTTGGAATCCAAGACAAATGCCGAGCGTGGGAATGCCGAGGTCGAATATCTTCTCATCAAAAGGCGGCGGCTCCGTCTCCACGGACGCGGGGCCTCCCGAAAGAATGACCCCCGCCGGTCTCGCTTTTTCGACGTCGTCGGCTTTGACGGTCGCGGGATCGGCGACGACGCAGAAGACGCCGAGCTTCGCGAGCTGTTGGACGATGAGGTGGTCGAACTGCGAGCCCATCGAGAAGAGCAGTACGAACTTCGAGGCTTTCCGCACGCGCATCTCCTCGGCGATCTCTTCGAGCGCTTCTGATGTCGCGTTTTTGAAGATGCGGAGCATTTGCCTGATATTACCGTATTTTGGGGCTATTTTCTAGCCCGTCCCAGATTATGCCTGCACTGCGTAGCTCCAAGGCGTATTTGACGAGTCCTGCTTCGCCAAGGTTGCGCAGGACACACTGCAACGCTCTCACAGAAGCTCGAGCGAAGCAGTGTGGATAACTGGCTTGCGGGCGTGTATAGTGGTATATACTCCTTATTAGTGGGAAATAGTGGGAAACGGTGCAGAAGAACGTATGTTTATCGGCGAGTACGAACACAGCTTGGACGAGAAGAAGCGCGTCTCCCTCCCGAAGGCCTTTAGAGCGGCTCTCGGGAAGAAAGTGGTCATGACGCGGGGGCTCGACAACTGCCTCTTCGTCTATTCCCGTAGCTCCTGGGAGAACGTCGCCGGAAAACTGCAATCGCTCTCGTTCGTTCAGGCGGATACGCGTGGCTTCGCGCGATTCATGCTATCGGGCGCGGCCGAAGTCGAAGTTGACGGGGCGGGAAGAATACTCATCCCCGAACACCAGAAAGCGTTCGCGGGCCTGAAGAAACACGTGATATTCGCCGGAGTCTCGGATCGGATCGAAGTGTGGGAGAGGGAACGCTGGCGCGCGTACAAGACCCGCATCGAGAAACGGGCCGATGCATTGGCGGAAAAACTCGGCGAGATCGGAGCACTGTAGGGCAGAACGTAGAAAGTAGTTCGTAGACCGTAGTGGATACAAATGCAAAATCCAACTACTAACTACTAACTACTAACTACTAACCATCTTGATGACACGGGGTGGCTGGAGGACCAAAAAAATATGCGCACGCGACTTACCTCCTCCAGCAACCCGGTGCCGTCACCCGAAACGGAGCACCGATCCCATGACTAAAGACGAGTCGGGGCATACGCCGGTTCTTTTACATGAAGTAGTTTTCCTGCTCGACGTGCGGCGCGGCGACGTCGTCCTAGACGCAACGCTTGGCGGTGGAGGACACGCAGAAAAGTTGGTGAAGGGCCTCGGAGGAAACGGGCTCTTCATAGGTTTTGATGCGGATTCCGACGCGCTTCAACGCACGCGGAAGGTCCTTGCACATGCTCGCGCGCCGGTTCGCCTTGTATGCGGAAATTTCCGCAATATAGGACGCGAGCTCGAGCGTTTAGGCGTGAAGTCGATGACGAAAGCTCTCTTCGATCTGGGCATGAGTTCGTATCAGTTGAATTTGGACTCCGGCCTGCCCGCCGCAAGCTGGGCGCAGGCGGGAAGAGGATTTTCGTTCAAGGCGGACGAGCCGCTGTTGATGACGTACGCGAAGCATCCCGGAGCGGAGGCGGTTACCGCCGCGACCATCGTGAACACGTGGAGCGAGAAAACGCTTGCGGACATCATCTTCGGCTTCGGCGAGGAGCGTTATGCGCGGCGAATAGCGAGAGCGATCGTGGAACGTCGGCATAAACATCCCTTCCGCACTTCTCACGAACTTGCCGAGACGATCCGCGAGGCGACGCCTCGCGGATATCGCGGGGGTAGGATCCACCCGGCGACGCGCACGTTCCAGGCGCTCCGCATCGCGGTCAACGACGAACTCGGAGCGCTTTCGGAGGGCCTCGCGGCGGCGTGGAAACTACTCGCGCCGGGAGGCCGGATAGCGGTGATCTCGTTCCACAGCCTCGAGGATCGGCTCGTGAAGCGGATGTTCGCGGCGTGGGAAAAGGATGGGGAGGGAAAGCGCCTCGTCAAGAAACCCGTCGTTCCCGGCAGAGAGGAGGTCATTGCGAATCCGAGAGCCCGAAGCGCGAAACTTCGTGTAATTGAGAAGTTAAAGATTGGAGCTTAGAAAAAAATTGAAGGAAGTCAGGTTCCAACTTCCAACTTCCAACTTCCAACTTCCAACTTCCAACTTCTATTTTATGAGAGCTCGCATACAAAAAATAAGCAAATACGCCCCCTCGGTCTTTCAGGGGAAGCTCGATTTTGCTTCCGCACGCAGGGGTCTTTCCCTCACCGCCGAGCATCCGGTCGAGCCGGTGCTGTTCCGCGCGCTTCTGGGAATCGTCGTCGCGCTCGCGTGCGCCTACGTTTATTTCGTCGGCGCGACGATACTGAACGTCATCGCGAGAAAAGAGGCGCTCGCGCAGACTGCGAGCCTCACGAGCGCCGTATCGGGCCTCGAACGCGAGTATTTCGCCGCCGCCCAGAACATCGGCCCCGAAGACGGCGCGCGCCTCGGCCTTTCGCCCGTCTCCGACGCTCTCTATCTGCATCGGCCCGGCAACCTGTCTGCGGGCGCGCCCGCACAGGCAGGCACGGCCGCGCCGGAGAGCAATGAGATCTAGCGCCCCCACGATCGTCTCGCGGGCGAGGATTCTCTCGGCCGTCTTCATATGCGTCGCCGCGCTTCTCTTACTGCGCTTGTACTTCGTCCAGATCGTGCACGGCGAGGAGCATCGCAGGAGCGCGCAGGGCCAATATGTCGCGGCCGCGTCCGACAGCGAGGATCGCGGGGATATTTTTTTCTCGAAGAAGGGGGGCGAGCTCGTCGCCGCGGCCGTGATGCAGTCGGGATGGCGCCTCGCCATCGCTCCCTCGGAGATGCGGGACCCGGAAGCCGTTCTGGAAAAACTCCGGAGCTTTGTCCCCGTTGACCGCGAGCGCTTCCTCGCGAGCGCCGGGAAAGCCGCCGATCCGTACGAGGAGGTCGCGTTCCGGCTCGGCGACGAGGCGGCGCTCCGCATACGCAAGGAGAAGATACCGGGCGTCATTCTCGTGCCCGACCGATGGCGCGTCTATCCCGGCGGCGCGCTCGCCGCGCACGCGATCGGCTTCGTGGGATACAAGGGCGACAGAAAGGTGGGGGTCTACGGGCTCGAAGCCCGCTACCAGGACACGCTCGCGAAAGCCTCCGGCCTCTACGTGAATCCGTTCGCGGAGATCTTCACGAATCTCGGCGAGGCGCTCTCTCCGGAACCGGAGGGCTCGCGCGGAAGCATCGTTACCTCGATCGAGCCGCAGGTCGAGGCGCGCCTCGAGGAGACGCTCGAGAAGGTGATGAAATCCTACGCGCCGAAAGCGGCGGGGGCGATCGTGATGGACCCGCGCACGGGAGAGATCGTGGGGATGGCCGCGCGGCCCGGATTCGACCCGAACACCTTCAGCACGGCCAATGATCCTTCCGTGTTCGCCAACATGCTCGTCGAGAACGTCTACGAGATGGGCTCCATCATGAAGCCGCTCACGGTCGCCGCGGGCATAGACGCCGGGGTCGTCACGCCGAAAACGACGTACCGCGACACGGGTTGCATCGAAAAGAGCGGCAAGAGGATATGCAACTACGACGGGAAGGCGCGGGGCGTCGTCTCGATGCAGGAGGTGCTGAACCAGTCGCTCAACACCGGGGCTTCCTTCATCGCGGACAGGATGGGTCAGAACGTGTTTGGCGGCTACCTGCACGCGCTCGGCTTCGGGGAGAAAACGGGCATCGATCTCCCCAATGAAGCGCGCGGCATCATCGGCGCGATCGATCGCGGGTACGACGTGGACTACGCTTCGGCCTCGTTCGGGCAGGGAATCGCGATGACGGCGGTGGAAATGATACGCGGCCTGGGCGCGCTCGCAAACGGCGGCATCCTGCCTTCCCCGCGCCTCGTGAAGGGCATCCGCCTCGAGAGCGGCATCGCGCGTGGCCTCCCGCCCCCGCAGGGGCCGCGGGTGTTCGAACCCGAGACCGTGCAGACGGTAAGCGACATGCTCGTCAGGGTGTTCGACACGGCGCTCCTCGGCGGCATCCTGAAGCAGGAGCACTATTCGATCGCGGCGAAAACGGGCACGGCGCAGATCGCGCGGTCGGGCGGCGGCGGCTACTATCCCGACCGATACCTGCATTCCTTTTTCGGCTACTTTCCGGCGCACGATCCGAGATTCATCGTCTTTCTCATCGCCGTCGAGCCGCACGGCGCGGAATTCGCCTCGGCCACGCTCGCGCGCCCATTTCTCGACATCGCGAAGTTCCTGATAAACTACTACGACATACCACCGGATCGGTAATACGCAATGAGCGTTATAATCGCTCTATTCGTTCTAAACGCCTGGCGATTAGAACGTTTACCATGTCTACAACGAACACATGAAGAATTTTCTTAAGAAGGCGATAGTCTTGATCCTTATCTGTGAGGCGCGGCTCGTGCTCTCCCGCTATCGGCCGAAGATAATCGCGATAACGGGCAGTATGGGGAAAACCGCGGCGAAGGACGCGATATGCGCCGCGCTTTCGGGCGGAGGGCTCCGCGCGCGCAAGAGCGAGAAGAGCTTCAACAGCGAGCTCGGCGTGCCGCTTACCATCCTCGGTCTTGAGAATGCGTGGAGGAATCCTCTGCGGTGGGCGGAAAATATTCTCCGGGGATTGTGGCTCGCCGCGCGGAAGACGGGGTATCCCGCGTGGCTCGTGCTCGAAGTGGGAGCGGATCGGCCGGGCGACATCCGGAAAATCGCGCGCTGGCTCCGGCCCGACATCGCCGTTATCACCGGCGTGCCGGAGATCCCCGTCCACGTGGAGTTCTTCCGCTCCGCCGAGGAGCTCGCGCGCGAGAAGCGCGCCCTTGCCGAATACCTGGCGCCCGGAGGCACGCTTGTCTTGAACGGCGACGACTCGCATATGGCCGCGCTGTGCGCGGAGTTCGCGGAACAGACCGTAACGTACGGCATGGACAAACGGCTCGATTGGCACGCTGCGCATCTTTCCGTGGAGTATGAAAAGAAGAAGCCGACGGGCATCCGCTTCACCGTGGATCATCAGGGAGCGGCGCTCCCGGTCTCGATCCGCAGCGCGCTCGGCAGGCCGCGCGCGTACGCCGCGCTCGCGGCCTTCGCCGTCGCCTATACCGTCGGCGTCGGGAGCGATATGGTCGCGCGCGCTCTCTCCGCGTGGATGCCGCCGCCGGGGAGGATGCGCATCATTCCCGGCGCGAACGGCTCGACCATCATTGACGACACATACAACTCCTCCCCGGCGGCGGCGCTCTCCGCGCTCGACACCCTGAAGGACATCAACGTGCCTCCGGGCGGAAAGCGCATCGCCGTCCTCGGCGATATGCTTGAACTGGGGCGGTATGCCTCCGAAGCGCACCGCAACGTCGGCGCGCGCGCCGCGGCGTGCGCCGACACGCTCATTACCGTCGGCTTCCGCGCGCGCGCGGCAGGGAAGGCGGCGCTCAATGCGGGGCTTCCGGAAGGGAACATCCGCGAGTACGAGATGAACGAATCGGGGCGCGCGGGAGAGGAATTAAAAAATAAATTGAGCGAGGGCGATGTCGTCTTGGTGAAAGGCTCGCAATCAATGCGCATGGAGCGCGCGGTGGAAGCCCTCATGGCCGAGCCAGAGCGCGCATCAGAGCTTCTCGTTCGCCAAGACCCCGAGTGGCTCACCAAGGATTGACAAATTCAGACACCCGCACATACTTGGGTATGTGCGGGTGTCTAACGTATGGCCGAGAAAAAAGTAAAAAGCGCAAAGAAGCTTGAGCGACATTTTAAAGGTGTTGCCAATCATCATCGCATCGAGATACTGTTGCTTATTGCTCGGCGTCCAGAGATTGCTCAAGAGGACATCATCGAGTCGCTGAAGGGGAATCAGAAGACCATAAGTGAGCACATTCGACGACTGTATCATGCGGGGCTTATCGACAAGCGATATGCAGGTCGTCAGGTACAGCATACGCTTACTCCGTACGGGCAAACGTTCGTTAAGTTTATTACCGCGTTCGCGTCGAGCGGCACAGGCTAAGAACATACCAACATACCCAAGTATGTGCGGGTATGTAGTGAAGCGCGGGTCGTGCCGAAAGTGTTGAAGCACGTTTGCGTAAGCATAATAGGGGCGGTGTTCGCTCAACAAAACCGTATCGGCCGTGGATGCTCGTGCGCACCGAGGCTTTTCATGATAGAACAAGTGCGCGGAAACGAGGGATTTTTTTAAAGAAGACCGCTCGTGCTCGCAAGGAGTTGTTCGAGCAACTCAACGGCCCCGTCGTCTAGTGGCCCAGGACGTCGCCCTCTCACGGCGAAAACAGGGATTCGAATTCCCTCGGGGTCATGAACGAAGTGAATGAGGTCGAGAGCACAGTGCCTGCGCACTGTGCGCGGAATTCGAATCGCCGGAGCGCTGCCGAGCGAGTACGCGAGGCCGCGAGGCGGTGCCCAGCTCGAGGCGAGCGACGGCGAGCCGAGAGGCGCGGGGCGAATTCCCTCGGGGTCACACAACATATCAAGAGTTTCCCAGAAGTTCTTATCCCGATATGGTCATGGCATGAAAGAATTCAAGAACAAGTTCTAGAATTAATTCTAGAATTCGCTATAATGACAGCATGGGTCGAAGAGCGATCGAGGAGCGCACTATCCGGAAACTCACGCGGACGGGCGGGGGAAAAGCCGTCTCCGTTACCATTCCCATCGAATACGTCCGCGCGCTCGGCTGGAAGGACAGGCAGAAGGTCGTCGTGCGCAAGGTCGGTCAGCGGCTTGTCGTCGAGGATTGGAAAAAAAAGATATAAAAATTGAAGCTCCTCGCGGCAAAGCCGCGAGGTATCTGTGGAATTCTCCGAAGCCGGGGACCCTGCTTCGCCAAGGCTACGCAGGGTTCTCCTCGCCTTCACCCTCGTAGCAAGCTACGAGGTACTCGGCGAAGGAGAAGAGACCGGCGAGCGCGGAATGGTATACAATGGCCGGATGTCCCGCGTACTCGTCTCCGGCTCGGTCGCGTACGACCGCATCATGGATTTTCCGGGGCATTTCCGCGATCACTTCTTGGCGCACAAACTGCATACCATCAACGTAAGCTTCGCCGTCGAAGGCGTCGAGGAAAACTTCGGAGGGACGGCCGGCAACATCGCGTACAATCTGAAGCTTCTCGGGCACGAGCCGGAGATACTCTCTACCGCGGGCTCCGACTTCTCGGCATATCGAACGTACCTGGAGGAGAAGAAAATCTCGGCGGACGCCATACACGTTGATACGAGCCAGCTGACTTCTTCGGCATACATCATCACCGACAAGGCCGACAACCAGATCGCGGCGTTTTCGTTCGGGGCGGGGAAGATCGCCTACGGCCGGCTCCCCAAAACAGAGGGGGCGGCATGCGCCATCGTTGGCGCGGGAAATCCCGACGACATGCGTGTGCTACCGGCACACTACCGCGATAAAAGGCTCGCGTATTTTTATGATCCGGCGCAGGAGATACCTATTCTCTCTGCCGATGATTTGCGAAAGGGCATCGAGGGCGCGGCAGGACTCTTTGGCAATGACTACGAGATCGACCTCATCATTCAAAAGACGGGATGGAGCGAGAAAGAGCTTTGTGAACGTGTTCCCATCGTTGTCGTGACACTCGGGGAGAGCGGTTCGCGCGTTACAACCAAAGAAGCGGCGGAACGCGTGCGGGCAGTCGGCGTTTCCAATGTTCTCGATCCGACGGGGGCGGGCGACGCGTACCGGGCGGGATTTATCGCGGGCTATGTCGAAGGACAGGCTCCTCGCGTATGCGCACAGCTCGCGAGCGCGGTCGCCGCGTACGCCGTCGAGAAGCAGGGGACGCAAAATCACCGATTTACTCTCGCAGAATTGAGGAAAAGATACAGCGACACGTACGGCGAAAATTGCCCGCTTTAGTGTATACTGCCTCCGTGCGATACGACATTAAGGACAAGAAGTTAGCCAAGGAAGGGGCGCGGCTCATCGAATGGGCGGCGCGGGACATGCCCGTGCTTTTGCAGATACGCGAGCGTTTTCGCAAGGAAAAGCCCCTGAAAGGGCTCCGCGTCGGCGCGTGCCTGCATGTGACGGTGGAGACGGCCAACCTGATGATAACGCTCAAAGAGGGGGGAGCCGAGGTCGCGCTTTGCGCTTCCAACCCGCTCTCCTCGCAAGACGAAGCGGCGGCGGGACTCGTCGGAGAGCATGATATTCCCGTTTACGCGATATCCGGAGAGGATCGAGACACGTTTTTCAGGCACATCACAGCGGTCGTCGCGATGAAGCCAGACATCACGATGGACGACGGGGCGGATTTAGTCTCTACCATTCATAAGGACCATCCGGAACTTCTCCCGAAGATGCTCGGCAGTACCGAGGAAACGACGACGGGCGTCATACGCCTCCGCGCGATGAGCCGCGACGGCGCGCTAAAGATTCCCGTGGTCGCAGTGAATGATGCGAAGACCAAGAATCTTTTCGACAACCGCTACGGCACGGGGCAGAGCACGCTCGAGGCCATCATCCGCGCGACCGACATGCTCGTCGCCGGGCGCACCTTCGTCATCGCCGGTTACGGCTGGTGCGGCAAGGGCCTCGCGATGCGCGCGCGCGGCATGGGCGCCAACATCATCGTCACGGAGGTGGACGCGGTGAAGGCGCTCGAAGCCGCGATGGATGGATTCCGCGTGATGCCCATGGCAGAGGCGGCTCCACTCGGCGACCTTTTCTGCACGGTGACGGGCAACGTCAACGTCATCCGCGGCGAACATTTCAAAAAGATGAAAGACGGCGCGTTCGTGTGCAACGCGGGACACTTCGACGTGGAGATAAGCATCAAAGACTTGGAGAAGCTGGCCGGAAAACCCAAGCGCGTCCGCGACAACGTCGATGAATACATGGTCGGGAAAAAACGCATCTATCTCCTATCGGAAGGCCGCCTCGTCAACCTCGCCGCGGCGGAAGGACACCCGTCAAGCGTCATGGATATGAGTTTTGCCACGCAGGCTCTTGCGGCCGAGTGGCTTGTCAAACAAAAAAAGAAGCTTGCGCCCGGCGTCTACGACGTTTCCGACGAGATAGAGGAAACCGTCGCCTCGCTCAAACTCGCCTCGATGGGAATCGAGATAGACGAGCTTTCCGCGGAGCAGAAGAAATACCTCGCAAGCTGGCAGGAGGGAACATAAATCAGTTGACAGCGAACGGTTGACAGTTAACAGTTTAGAAATGCAAAAGCGGGAAATGTCAGCGTGCTACGTCGTCGACATCACGACGCCGAAGAAGATTATAGTTCTGGGGTCTGTTCCTGAATTCTATGATATAGTGTTCGCATGATAAAAAGGACTAAACAAAACAAGGCTCTTTTATCTTCGCTAACGGTTGAATTTGACCGAGAGGAGGACGGGCGCTGGATCGCAGAAGTACCAAAACTTTCTGGTGTTATGGCCTACGGTACTACCAAGCGCGAGGCGTTGCAACGAGTATATGCTGTTGCACTTCGGACGCTTGCAGATAGAGTCGAGGAAGGAAATATGTTCACTCCAGTTTCGCGTCTTTTCGGATATGGAGTGGCGGGCCGTTAAAGCCTCGCACGTACTCAAGGCTCTCTTGCACTCTGGCTGGAGAATTAAACGGCAGAGAGGTTCGCATCGCATACTCGCAAAGCCCGGGTTTCCAAATTTCACGTTTGCATTTCATGAGAAGGAGGAAATCGGACCTCGAATGCTCTCGCGAATCGCCAGACACACTGGACTTACCCCTGATCAACTATGAATCGAATGTTGCCGAGCTACGCCGTTGAAATCGTCACGCCGAAAAAGATTGTATTGAACGGTCTTTGGTTCGGGCCAAGGAGAGCGAGGGAGGTCCTAGTCGTCGTCCACGGACTGGGGAGTTCTCTGTGGAAAAGCCTTTTTTTCTCCTTGGCTACCAATCTGGCTCGCGGAGGAACGGCAGTTTTGATATTCAACAACCGAGGACACGATCGCATTAGCGGACTTTACCGCGCCCGCGGGAACAGATCGAAGAGAAAATGGGCAGGCGGCGGGATGGAAGTTTTCACCGATTGTGTGGACGATATTCAGGGAGCCGTCAATTTCGCTCGGCGGCAGGGGGCGAAGAATATTTTTCTTGTCGGGCATTCCACGGGCTGTCAAAAGTCCGTCTACTGGGCGCATAAGAAAAAAGGCAGGGGAGTGAGAGGAATAATTCTCCTCGCGCCATTGAGTGATTATTCCGTTGCGCTTCGAGACGATAAAGCCGGAAAACTCGCGCGCGCGAGAAGGGTAGCGCGCGCCCTCGTGCGCCGCGGCAAAAAACACGAGCTCCTGCCGCAATCCATCTGGCCTCATATTGACGATGCGCAGAGATTCCTTTCTCTCTACGCGCCGGAGAGCGTCGAGGAAATGTTCACCTACGCACAGCCGAAGAAGACGCCGCGCATTTTCAGATCGGTCCGTGTTCCGATGCTCGCCATCTTCGCCGGCGCGGACGAGTTCGGCGACAGGCCCGCCAAGGAAATCGTGCAGTGGTTTGAGCGGAATAATCGCAGTCGTGCGTTCAAAAACGGCGTCATCCCGAACGTACAACATGGTTTTCGAGGCGCGGAGTTGCGCGTTGTTCAAGAAGTGCGGAAATTCATCAAAGGGCGAGTATAACGCTAGCTTACGCGGCCGCGTAAGCTAGCGTTATAGGTGTTCTGATAGGCAGTGTCCAGATTTGTGTTAAAATCCTGCCAATGGAAAACGGCATTCACGTCGCTCTTTCGGCGGAAAGATTGGGAGAATGGATGGGGCTTCCCATCACGAACACTCTCATTACGAGTTGGATAGTCGTCGCGCTTCTCGCCATACTCGCGTTTTCAATGGGTAGCCGGCTGAAGCTCGTCCCGGGCCGCTTCCAGACGCTTCTCGAGTGGATGATAGGCGGCATCTACGACTACGTCGCGGACACGCTCGGAGGGAGGGACATGGCGCGCAAATTTTTCCCCCTCGTCTTCACCATCTTTCTTTTCATCCTCGTCGCGAACTGGCTGGAATTCATTCCCGGCGTCGGCAGTGTCGGTTTCTTCGCGCATGGAGAGTTCGCGCCCCTTTTCCGCAGTGTCAACACCGATCTCAACGTAACGCTGGCGCTCGCCGCCATTTCCTTCATCGTTACCGAGATCACCGGCATCGCCGTGCTCGGATTTCTCAAATACGGCTCGAAGTTCCTGAATTTCCATTCGTTCATCGGATTCATCGTGGGAATCATCGAGCTGTTTTCCGAAGTCGCGCGCCTCATCTCCTTCTCCTTCCGTCTCTTCGGCAACATCATCGCGGGGGAGATACTCATCCTCGTCGCGACGCATTTTCTACCGTACGCGGGACCCGTTCCCCTGATGATGTTCGAGGTTTTCGTGGGCTTCATTCAGGCGGCGATATTCGCCATTTTGACCCTCTTTTTCATCAAGATCGCCATCATGGAACCAGTACACTAGGGTAGTAAGTAGAAAGTAGAAAGTAGTCGGTAGTCTGTAATGAGCTAATGCTGGCACGTTTGGCGGCCGCAACCATATAACGCAAACAGAAGCAGGTCAATCCCGGATTGTCCGAAAACGCGTGCTAGAATGCGGCCATAGCTGTTATCAATTATTAACATTGTAGTCGCTACTAACTACGCACTACTAACTACTAACTAGTTCATATGGATGCAGAAGCGGCAAAGATAATCGGCATGGCCTTGGCGGTCGGCTTAGGCATGATCGGCCCCGGCATCGGGGTGGGCATCGTCGCCTCGAAAGCGCTCGAGGCGATCGGGCGCAATCCGGAGGCTTCGGGGCAAATTCAGCCCCTGATGTTCGTCGGTATCGCGTTTAGCGAGGCGCTTGCGATATTTGCGCTCGTTATCGGCTTCATCCTCAAATACACGTGATTTTGGCGCATTGCTTTGTCGAGCTTCGTCGGCCAGCGCTCGTCGTATTGTCCAATACGTCTCGCTCGGCCTCCTCGCTCTTCGCGCACTGCATCCAAAATCACGTGATTTGATAAACAGAAGCTATGCAGGAATTATTTGCGACATTCGGCGTCAATTGGAAACTGCTCCTCGTGCAGGCCCTCAACTTCGGCCTGCTTTTGGCCATTCTGACGTACTTCCTCTACAAGCCAGTCCTGAAGATCATCGACGAGCGCAGGGAGAAGGTCGCCGAGGGAGTGCGCAAGGCGGAAGCCGCCGCGCGCCGTCTCGAGGAAGCGAAGAGGGAAGGCGAGGGGATGGTGGGGGAAGCGGCGCGGCAGGCCGAAGGGCTCGTGGCGGAAGCGCGCGCGCGCGCTGGCGAGCGCGCCGACGAGATCGTGAAGAGCGCGGAAGCGCAGGCCGCAGGCGCGCTGAAAGACGCCGCCGCGCGCGCCGAAGAAGCGAAGCGTCAGGCATTGAAAGAAAGCGAGCGGGAGATAGCGCGGGCGGCGATGCTCGCGGCCGAGAAGATATTGAGAACCAGTAAGTAGTCAGTAGTCTGTAGTCAGTAGTGAAATACATGGAACATCAGTACGCACAGGCGCTTTGGCGAATAGTCGAGAAAGGGAAAACGCCCAAGGACGCGGTTGCGAACCTTCGCAGGGTCCTCGAACGGCACGGGCGCATGAGATTACTGTCCAAGATCGGCCGTGCGTTCGCGCGCATTGCGGCGCGCGAGAGCGACAAACGCGCCGTTGTACTCTCCGTTGCTCATGCCAAAGACGAGGCGGGCGCAAAACGCGCCGCCAAGGAGGCGCTCCGCGCAATGGATTCGAGCGCGCTGGAAGCCGAAGTACGCCTCGACAGCACGTTGATAGGCGGCTGGAGGCTCGAAGGTCGCGAACGACTCGTCGATGCAAGCTTTAAGAAATATCTACTTTCACTATATAATCGGGCAACTCAATAGCTATGAATAATCTCGTCGTCGAAAAGATAATCAGAGAGATCGAAACGTTTGCGCCGGCGGCGGAAAGCGAGCATGTGGGCGCGGTAACGGCCGTCGGCGACGGCGTCGTCGCGATAGACGGCCTTTCGAAGGCGGTGATGAGCGAGATAATCCTTTTCGAGGAGGGGAAGGGCGCATCGCTCGCCCGTTCCATGGAAGCGCAGGGCGAGCTTTACGGCGTCATTTTGAATCTCGAAGAAGACGGCGTGCGCGCGGCTATCCTCGGCGACACGGCCCGCGTCTCGGAGGGAATGACGGTCAAATCAACCGGCCGCGTGCTCTCGGTGCCTTCGGGCGAGGAGCTTTTGGGGCGCGTCGTCAACGCCTTGGGCGAGCCGTTGGACGGAAAGGGCCCGTTCAAGAAAACGACGCTCATGCCGGTCGAGCGGCAGGCGAGCGGCGTCATCGACAGGCGCTCCGTCTCGGAGCCCGTGCAGACCGGCATCAAGGCGATCGACGCGATGATCCCGATCGGGCGCGGCCAGCGCGAGCTCATCATCGGCGACCGCGGCACCGGGAAGACCACCATCGCGATAGACACCATCATCAGCCAGCGCAACGAGCCGAAAGAGCGGCGGCCTATTTGCATATACGTCGCGATCGGGCAGAAGGAATCGAAGACCGCGCGCATCGTTGAACAGTTGCGCAAGGAGCGCGCGCTCGAATATACCATCGTCGTCAACGCGCCGGCTTCCGCGCCGGCGGCTCTGCAGTATCTCGCGCCGTTTTCTGGCGCGGCCATCGGCGAGTATTTTATGGACAAAGGCAAGGACGTCGTCGTCGTATACGACGACCTCTCCAAACAGGCGGTGGCATACCGCCAGCTCTCGTTGCTCCTGCGGCGCCCGCCGGGGCGCGAGGCGTACCCGGGCGACATTTTCTACCTTCATTCACGCCTTCTCGAGCGCGCGGCGTGCCTATCGAAAGAGAAGGGCGGCGGGAGTCTCACCGCGCTTCCCATCATCGAGACGCAGGACGGCGACGTCTCGGGCTACATCCCGACCAACGTCATCTCCATCACCGACGGGCAGATATTCCTCGTCTCGGAGCTTTTCAACAAGGGCATCCGCCCCGCGATAGACGTCGGCATCTCGGTCTCGCGCGTGGGGAGCGCCGCGCAGAAGAAGGCGATGAAGGCTGTCGCGGGCGGCCTCAAGCTCGAACTCGCGCAGTTCCGCGAACTCGAAGCGTTCATGCAGTTCGCGCAAGATCTCGACAAGGCGACCGCGGAGCGCATCGCAAGCGGCCAGCGCATGGTGGAAGTCTTGAAGCAGAAGAACGGCGCGCCTATCGCGATGGAGTTGCAGGTCGCGATCCTCTACGCCGCCGGACAGAAATTCTTCGCCGACGTGCCGGCGGCGAAGGTCACCGCCGTGGAAGCCCAGCTTGCCGGATTCTTCGACGGACAATACTCTAAAACATTGACAGAGATAAAGAAGAGCGGCCAACTGTCGGACGAGCTGAAGAAAACACTGGACATTGCGATGAACGAGTTCAAACTCGCGCACAAGGAGTTCTTCATAGTAAATAGTTAGTAGAAAGTAGAAAGTAGTCTTGATGCATTTTACTACTAACTACTGACTACTGACCACTAACTACTATCGCATGGCTTCCCTCAAAAGCATCAAGACGAAAATAGTCTCCTACAAAAAGACGGGGACGGTAACGCACGCGATGGAAGCCGTCTCGGCGGTCAAGATGCGGAAATCGCAGGAGCGCGCCTTGAATGGGCGTGCGTACGCGGCCGCGGCCCTCTCCGTGCTGGAGCGTCTCGCAGGGACGCCGGACGCCGAGCGGCACCCGCTCGCGAAGGAGCAGATAGGGAAGACCTGCATAATCGTCATTACGAGCGACAAGGGACTGGCAGGCTCCCTCAACAGCGCCGTCGTGCGCAGTGTCGAAGCCGAGATAGCAAGGCGACGCCTTGCCAAGAACGACGTCGTCATGATAGCCGTGGGCCGCCGCGGCGGGGACTATTTCGCCTCGCGCGGCTACGAGGTGCGCGTCAAGCACGAAAACGTAAGCGACGGGGTTTCCGAGGGGGAGACGCGGATGATCACCGACAAACTGCTCGAATGGAAAGAAGCCGGGGAGGTCGGCGAGTGCGTCATCGCGTATCAGAATTTTCTCTCGACCTTCGAGCAGGAGGCGGGCGTGCGCCAGATCGTGCCGATAACCGCGGAGATGATGCGGGAGATGGTACAGCACATCAGGCCGGCAAAAGGGAAATATGCACCGGAAACCGGCGAAAAACATGAACAGCCGGCGGTCTACACCATCGAGCCGAGCCCCGAAGAGGTTTTGAGCGCGCTCCTTCCGAAACTACTGAACATCGCGGTCTTCCACGCGCTCCTCGAAGCGAAAGCCTCCGAACACTCGGCCCGCATGGTCGCGATGAAGAACGCGACCGACAAAGCCAAGGAAATGGCGGGCGACCTCACGCGCACCTTCAACAAGGTGCGCCAGGCCGCCATCACGCGCGAGGTATCCGAGATAACGAGCGGCATCGAGGCGATGCGATGAACTAGTTAGTAGAAAGTAGTCTGTAGTTAGTAGTTAAATTAAATAGACTCTCTACTTACTACTATCTACTAACTACGAACTATTCATATGCGCGAGCTTTTGATCGCGACGCGCAACAGGGGAAAGCTCCGCGAGATGCTCGACGCGCTCGGAGAGATCCCCTTTGCCATCCTCACGCTTGCGGACGTAGCGGCGGGCGCGGATGTCGAGGAAACCGGAACGACATTTGAAGAGAACGCTGTCCTCAAGGCGAGGACGTACGGCACGAGGACGGGGAAGCTCACGCTCGCCGAGGATTCGGGGCTTCAGGTGGAAGCTCTCGGCGGCAAGCCCGGCGTGCTCTCCGCCCGCTACGCGGAAGGCAACGACGAGGCGCGATACCGGAAATTGCTCCGGGAGATGGAAGATGTGCCGGATAAAAAACGCACCGCGCGCTTTGTCGCCGCGGTCGCCATGTACGACCCGGCGACGGACGGCATCCGCACCTGCGAGGGCTCGTACGGCGGCCGCATCACGCGCGAGCCGCGCGGGAGCGGGGGATTCGGCTACGATCCCGTTTTCTTTTCCGACGAACTGCAAAAGACGGGCGCGGAAATAAGCGTCGAAGAGAAGAATAGCGTCAGCCACCGCGGCCGCGCGCTTGCCAAAGCCCGCACCATACTGCTTTCGGAATTTTCAGGATTTCAGTGATACAGTCCTTGTACATATGTACAAGAACTGTATTATGAGTATATGAGAATATCTGGGATCAAGTTTCAGAGGCCGAGCGAGAAGACGATACGGATTCTCAAGATGATAGGTGTGGGGGTTCTTGTCGTTGGGATCGGAGCCGTTCCGCCCCCGTGGGCGCTAGCGAGAGTATTAAAAGAACTCGCCATGGGAGATACGCAGAAAAATCGCCGTTGGGCCACTCGAAGGATCTATGAAGCGCGACGCAGAGGTTATGTGCGCGGTGTCGGAGAGCGATATGCTCTTTCGGACATAGGCAGGCGGCTTGTGGAGGAAGGGAAGCTGTGGGAACTCAAAATCTCCGTTCCGAAACGATGGGATGGAAGATGGCATATTGTCGCCTTCGACATCCCTCAGGAACTTTCTAAGGCGAGAATTCCATTCATACGGCATCTTCAGAACCTTGGGCTCGTTTTTTACCAGCGTTCGCTTTGGATCCATCCGCATCCATGCGCTGATGAGGTGCGGGAGATCGCCAATTTCCACGGAGTTCTCCCCCATGTGTCGTTCATAACCGCAACGCATGTCGACGGATCCGCGGATCTCCAAAGACGTTTCAAGATTACGACATGATACAGTTCTCGTACATATGTACGAGAGCTGTATTTACTGGCGGGCTATACACACATTTGAAATGGGAAGCAAATGCGGGTAGAATCGGGTCATCATGCGCCATCCTGATGACCCGGCGCCGAAATCGGCGGATAAGGCGGATGAGGTCGAGCTATTGCGGCGTGAGTTGCCGCGGATGCGTCTTCGGTGTTTGAACGCCATAGCGGCGAGCGACGTGGATGAAGACGTCAAAACGGCGTTGCGGGAACTGATCATAGACCGACTAAGACCTAAGGCTCTGACGCAGGATTGGAGTGGACTTTTAGACTGGGATGATAATGCAATGTATGCCGTCGTCAACATGTTCAACACCATTCCACATCCCCCAAAGGTAACTGAACTGGAAAAGTCAATCCTTAGCATCTTTCAAGAGTCTGTCGACAGTGTTTCCAAGCACAAAGGCTGATGATACAATTCCCTCCTATGTCCAAAGGCATCGTCACGCAGATCATCGGACCGGTCGTTGATGTCCGATTTGATGAAGGCTTGCCGCCCATCAAGAACGCGCTCCACGTTACGCATAAAAGCGAGACTCTGACGCTCGAAGTGGTGCAACACTTGGGGTTGAACCGTGCGCGATGCATTGCGATGCAAGACACTGCCGGCCTTGCACGGGAGGTGGAGGTTGCCGACACGGGCGCGCCGATCTCGGTGCCGGTAGGGGAGCTCGCCCTCGGCAGGATGTTCAATGTCGTTGGAGAACCTATCGATGGATTAGGTCCGCTCCGACAACCTCGTCGGCTTCCGATACATCAGGACCCGCCGAAATTCACCCGGCAGAGCACCAAGGCGGAATTGTTCGAGACCGGCATCAAGGCGATAGACCTTCTCGCGCCTTTCATCAAGGGCGGCAAAGTGGGCCTTTTCGGCGGCGCGGGCGTGGGAAAGACCGTGCTCATTCAAGAGCTCATTCACAACGTCGCTTCGGAACATGGCGGCTATTCCGTCTTCGCGGGCGTCGGCGAGCGCGTGCGCGAGGGCAACGACCTCTATCACGAAATGAAAGACTCCGGCGTTTTGGAGAAGACCGCGCTCGTGTTCGGACAGATGAACGAGGTGCCGGGCGCGCGCGCCCGCGTCGCCTTGTCCGGATTGACGATGGCCGAAGCGTTCCGCGACAACATAGGATCAGGCGGCCCAGAAAAAGACGGCAAGCCGTCTCGCGGGGCGGGGAAAGACGTCCTCTTTTTCATGGACAACGTCTTCCGCTTCGTGCAGGCCGGCTCCGAAGTCTCCTCGCTACTCGGGCGCGTGCCCTCGGCGGTGGGCTACCAGCCGACCTTGGCCGAGGAAATGGGCCTCCTGCAGGAGCGCATCACCTCGACGACCGAAGGCTCCATCACCTCGGTGCAGGCCATCTACGTGCCAGCCGACGACCTCACCGACCCGGCGCCGGCGACCACCTTCTCGCACCTCGATTCGACCATCGTCCTCTCCCGCGCGCTCGCCAGCTTAGGCATCTATCCGGCGATCGATCCGCTCGAGAGCGGCTCGACCGCGCTCACGCCGGAGATCGTGGGCGAGGAGCACTACGCAACGGCCAACGAAACGCGCCGGGTGCTCCAGCGCTACAAAGATTTGCAGGACATCATCGCCATTCTCGGCATCGAGGAGCTTTCGGAGGAAGACAAGCGCTTGGTCTATCGCGCGCGCAAGATACAGCGATTCCTCTCCCAGCCGTTCTCCGTCGCCGAAACGTTCACGGGGGCGAAAGGGAAATACGTTCCGCTTGCGGAAACAGTGCGGGCTTTTGGCGAGATATTGGACGGCAAGCACGACGCGCAGAACGAGCAGGCGTTTTATATGAAAGGCGGCATTGAAGAAGTCAACAGTTGACAGTTTACAGTTGACAGCAAATGCACATCGAGTTCTCTGTAACTGTCATCTGTAAACTGTAAACTATGTCTTCGACTTTTCATCTCGTTATCGCCTCGGTGGGCGAGACGCGCTTCGACGGCCCGTCGGTTTCCGCCACCTTTCCCGGCTCCGACGGCGAACTGACGGTGCTCGCGCATCACGAGCCGTTCGTGACAACCCTTAAAAAGGGGGTGATCCGTGTCCGCGAGTCCGCGGAGAGCACGAAGGATGTTCCTATCGAAAGCGGCGTGCTCGAAGTCTCCGGCAACCGCGCCGTCGTGCTTCTCTAGCACGCGCAAGGTTTTCAACATTATTCAATGGCGCCGGTGGCGCATTCCTTCCGCGGCGCGATACAATGAGCGCATGCGGTTTGGTCTCGCCATATTGTCCGTGATGGCGGTTTTTGTTGCCGCGCATGCCCAAGCGAAAGCCGCGCCGGGCTCGTTGAAAGACTGCGTGCCCGCAGGCTACACGGAGGTACGGACATACGGCTCCGTTGCCGGTGCGGACAATTCAAAAAACTATTGGATCAGTTCTGCAAAAAGCGGCGTGCCCAATACCGCAATCAGCCAACTCTCAAAGTGTTCCGACCAAAGGGTTTCGATACGAACGAACTATCCGAATTGCAAGCTCGGAAGCAGTTGCTATGTCCGGATCGCCATTAAAACAACGCGCGCCTGTTGTTCGGTGGCCGATCTGCAAAAATACGGCTGTGGTACGGGGCAAACTCCGCCGACTCTTGCATACGAGGATACGTTTCAGGGCGGCCCGGATATCGTCCGCTCAAAATGCGATCCTTCCCTTCCCGGCGACATCAGCGCGAGCGCCGAGAATAAGAGCGCCGATCCATTGAAAAGAAATACGATACGTCTCGCGGTGCGAGCTTTCAAGCCCGATGTCTCGCCAGCCGCGCCGCCGATCGGTCCTCCGGTGACTCGGGGAATTATCGTTGCGTTTACCGACCCAGAAGCAAAAACGAGGGAGGTCTTGGCGGGAGGCGGCATGGATCCGGCGAAAGCCGCCGCTATTGCAAGCGATCGCGCAAAAACGGCTCTCGTCCAGGAAATCATCCGAGCGGGAAGATCCGGTGACGCCGAAGGAGCCGAAAGGCTCGCGCGCGAGTATCCGGAGCTGAACCTGACGCCGACAGACGTCAAGAAGCTTGCGGATGTCGACCCCGCAAAAATCCCCGCGGCCGCCGCGCCGCCGGCGAGAGAGGGCATCGCGCCGCACACGTTTGGGCCGGGAGCTGTGCCGGCCGGCTCCGCCTATGCAGGCTACTCCATGAGTTCTTCCAACCGCGGTGCCAGCCCGTTCGCGAACGTGAGCGCGTTCGGGAGCATCTTTTCTCTTTTCAGCGGACTTTTTTCGCGGCAGGGAGCCGCGCCGCCCTCCGTACAGCCGCCTTCTTCGCGACCAGTTTCCGGTTTTCTGCCTTCGCCACAGGGAATGCCTCCTCCCATGCCGGCATCCGTCGCTTCGCTCGTCGTCCAGCCGAGGGAGGTCGCGCGGGGGAATCCGCTCGTCGTTTCGTGGTCCTCGATCGGCATGAGCGTCGCGGAACCCTGCCACGTGTATGCGCGCGCCGGAGGAACCAACGCGCTGATCGCCCGCGGCAACGAGGGTTCCCGGACGATACTCACGAGCGCGACGACGACTCCCGGCGCGTGGGATTTCAGCCTCCAATGCCGGAGCGCATCCGGAACGCCGCTCGAGCGCTCGGCGTCGGCCATCGTGAAGTAGAGCATGTTTGAAAACTCCTC
>Ga0155713_132_pt1 | contig 23735 bp, 26 predicted proteins | sample RifCSPlowO2_01_FD_107370 | JGI IMG/M metagenome (GOLD analysis project Ga0155713, IMG submission 107370) | Candidatus Kaiserbacteria bacterium RIFCSPLOWO2_01_FULL_59_34
CGACTTTCATTTCGCTCGGCTCGCTCAACGATAATTTTGCTAGTCCAGCTACAGTTTTTTGAACTGGGACTGGGTTAGCAGCAAGAATGTTGGTCTGTCGTGCGTCCGTTCATCCGTTTCCGAACAGGTACGGTATTTCTGGAAATCGTATTGACACATTGCACGGGCATCGCGGATGCCCCGTTTGACTCCTTATGCGAATGCCAGAGAACCAAGCGTGGAGCGCGTCTGCACTCTCGCCTTTGCATGCGTCCTCGACTCATGAGGCGCATCGCGATAATTATATATCAGCGGGCGAGAAGCGCGACCCAACCCTCCTATCCTTTTTGTGGATAACTTGTGGCTAAAAAAGAGCCCGAAAACGGGGGCTTTTCTTCACTCACAAGCGCATGCCACAATATACTCCCGGGCAAGGGGAGTCAAATGGCGAAGACGCGTTTCCACCGGAAATCTTTCCGTCTTGCGGGCCCCATGGGAAGAAAACCTGAATATCCCATGAACGCTCCGCACTGGAGAACGAAAAACGGCTTTATGCAAGCGAATAGATGCTCCAGCGCTTGGAGCCGGTCTTTTTGACGCGCCCGAGAGCGACAAGACCCTTCAACTCGCGCTGTATCATCTTCTCGCTGTACTCGGGGAGGTGCGCGATGATGTCCCTGATGCCCAGCTCGCTCTTGGACCCAAGCACACTCAACACGTTCTGCGTACGAATGTGTCCTTTTGACTTATCGGACACCCTTCCCTTCTGTCCTTTAATGTCCTTTAGAGGCCCGCGCCAGAATGCGCTGGAGGGTTCTTGTCTCCGGATGCGCGTGGCGTTCGCCGGCTCGATAAAGTCTTCGCGGGAGAGCGAGACGCTCTCGGAGAGCGGCGTACGACGGGAAGAGACGAGAAACACGCCCAGATCGTCCAAGGCTCCGATCAGCGCCTCCGCATTCTGTACAGAGAGGCGCCCGGCGACCGAAAGAACCCGCATGAGTGATATGAGCTTGCGGATCGTACCTTGTACCGCGACGAGAGGCGCGGAGCCGGCAGATCTCATCTCGTCGCGCAATCCAAGAACGCCGGATAGGAGATCGAGGCTTGCGCCGCGAGCGCGGATGCGCGCGGGCTCGCGTTCCGGGACGTGACTTGTCACAAGGTGTACGGCCGCCGCGATGCGTTCAGCGCGCTGGTAGGCCCGTTCTCCGGAGACGTTGTCGCCAAACGCGTGCGACCGCACCGGCGTGTCCTTTAAAAATCGCGGCGCGGAATCTTTCTTTTCTATGTCCTTTATCTCGTCCATTGAGTGTCCTGTGTATCGTGTCCAATACGCCAGAGTGCGATTATATAAAGGACACGCCACAATGCAATGCAGGGCGCGCGCCGTCCCGTTTGAGCGGTCGGCGCCTAGAGCATGTCCGGAAACCCCTCCCGCCGACCAGGTTTCCGCGACGAGGACTGTGGAGGTAGCGAGTTCCGCAGGCGCGGAAACCTGGAGACGGGGGTGAGTTCGGGTTTCCGGACATGCTCTATATTGAACGCTCCCCGCTTCGGATACGCGGCTCTCAAACAAGCTCCGGTCGAAAGCCGGATGGTATGATGTCGTTTATGACGAGAGAAAAACGCCGGAGCAGGAACAGGAAGCGCGAGGAACCGGAGGAGGCGGATGGCGGAAGGCGCGTCAGCGGCGAGGTTCTGCGCGGCGTCTCCGCTGTTTTCTTCATCGCGCTTAGCGGGTTCCTCGTGCTTGCCGGAGCCGACCTCGGCGGCGTCGTCGGCTCCTATGTGTATCGGTCGCTCTCATCCCTCCTCGGCGTCGGCTACCTGCTCCTTCCGCTCTCCCTCATCCTGCTTTCGATCGCGATACTGCGCTCCTTCGAGAGGCGCTTCGGCGTCGTCCAGCTCGGCAGTATGACCGTCTTTCTTCTCGCGGCGCTCGGACTCGTGAACATGGCCGCGAGCGGCCGCGGCGGCGTTCTCGGAACGGCGGTCGCAAACCCGATAGTCGCCGCGGTTGATGCGCCCGCGGCCGTTATCTTCCTCCTCACGTTCATCGTCGCCGCCCTGATCGTCGCATTCAACGTCCATCTGGGAGCGGCCTTCTCGGCGATCCGCGAGTGGATGCGGCGGGAGGAGCCGGCCGAGACGGCGGTCGAGGCGCCCGTCGTCGGGCTCCCCGAGGACGAGAGCGAGCCGCTTCCGGCTCCGGAGGCGGGCGCGGAAGACGCCGGAAAAGAGCGCGAGCCGATGAAGGAAGAGCGGGCGGGCATCGCGCGCTTTTTCCAAAAGAACGATGCCGCCGAAGGATTCCCCATCATCGCGGCGACGGGTTCGGCGTACACTCCCCCGCCCCTCTCCATCCTCGCGAAAAACAGGGGCAGGCCCGAGGTGGGCGACGTGAAGGCCAACATGAACATCATCAAGCGGACGCTCCAAAACTTCGGCATCAGCGTGGAGATGGACGAGGCCTCCATCGGCCCCACCGTCACGCGCTACGCGATGAAGCCCGCCGAAGGCGTGCGCCTCTCGAAGATCGTCGCCCTTCAGAGCAATCTGGAGCTCGCGCTCGCGGCCGCGCCGGTGCGCATCGAGGCGCCCATTCCGGGAAAATCGCTCGTCGGCATCGAGGTCCCGAACATCTCGCGCACGACGCTCGGACTCGCGCCACTGATAGCCGACGCCGCATTCGCGGGCTCCGAAAAGCCGCTCCTGCTCTCCCTCGGCCGCTCTATCACTGGCACGCCTCACTATGCCGATCTCGCGCGCATGCCGCACATACTGGTCGCCGGCACCACGGGCGCGGGAAAATCGATCATGATACACGACTTCATCGTCTCCCTCCTCTACCGGTGCGGCCCCGAGCGGCTCCGCTTCATCATGGTCGATCCGAAACGAGTGGAGCTGACCGCATATAACTCCATCCCCCACCTGCTGACACCCGTCATCACGGATGCGAAAAAAGCGATACTCGCCATCAAGTGGCTCGCGAAGGAAATGGAGCGCCGGTACAACATTCTCGAGACCGAATCGGTCCGCGATATCTCCTCGTACCATGAGAACATCGTGGCTCCCGCGTTGGAGAAAGTTGGAAGTTGGAAGTTGGAAGTTGGAAGTTCGGAAGCGAAGCTTCCGGAGGCGATGCCCTACATCGTCGTCATCATAGACGAGCTCGCGGACATCATGTCGACCTACCCGCGCGAGCTCGAAGCGGGCATCGTGCGGCTCGCGCAGATGAGCCGCGCCGTCGGCATCCACCTGATCCTCTCCACCCAGCGCCCGAGCGTGAAGGTCATCACCGGGCTCATCAAGGCCAACATCCCCGCGCGAGTGGCCTTCCAGGTCGCGAGCGGGATCGATTCGCGCACGATTCTCGACATGGGCGGCGCGGAAAAGCTCCTCGGCGCGGGCGACATGCTCTTTCTCTCCGGCGAGATGTCGAAGCCCCGGCGCATCCAGGCGCCTCTCATTTCCGAGAGCGAGGTGAAGAAGGTGGTCGCGCACGCGGCGCGGCAGGGCGAGGGAGAACTGCAGAGCGAGATCGACTTCACCGAACGCGGGGAAGCCGGGGGCACCGACGCGATCTTTTCGTCCATGATCGGGAACGAGAATGAAGACGAGCTGTATCCGGAAGCGAAGCGGACGATCCTCGAAGCGGGCAAGGCGTCCACCTCGTACCTCCAGCGCAAGCTGGGTATAGGCTACGCGCGCGCGGCGCGGCTCATGGATATGCTCGAAGAGCGCGGCGTCATCGGCCCAGCCGACGGCGCGAAGCCGCGCGACGTGATCGGCGAAGGGAACGCCGACGAGCTCGTGAAAGCCGCAGAAACAGATGATACGAATGAAGAAAATAGAATGTAGACTGCATCGTGCACTCACGCTAAAAGGCCTAGGAACAGACTACATTCGTGATTCTGGTGCAGACGAGTGGATAAAAGTTGAACGAGAATAGAACGAGAATAGATAGTGCTACGGATTTACGACATTAATCGGCTTCCCTTCTTGAAACGTGCGGATGTTGTCCGCAGTAGCCTGCATGAGACGCTGACGCGCTTCGAGCGTGGCCCACGCGATGTGGGGCGTGATGATGCAGTTCTGCGCTTTCAAGAGCGGGTTATCGGGCTTGATCGGCTCGGCCGAGACGACGTCCACCGCCGCTCCCGCAAGCCTCCCCGCGTTCAGCGCGTCGGCAAGGTCTTGCTCGACGACCAAGCCGCCGCGCGCGGCGTTGATGAGGAAGGCGGACGGCTTCATCATCGCGATGAAATCTTCGTTGACCATGCCGGCGTTTTCTTCCGTGAGCGGGCAGTGCAATGTTACGACGTCGGCCTGCGGCACGATCTCCCGCACTTTTTTCGCGTCGCGTCCGGCCGCGAGAACATTCATGCCGATGGCCGCCGCTATTTCCCCCACGCGCCTTCCTATCTTCCCGTAGCCGATGATCGCCAGCGTCTTTCCTTTTAATTCAGCCTGCGGCGTCCGCCAAAACGAAAAGTGCGGCTGACCGCTCCACGCGCCGGCAAAGACCGCATCGCTGTGCGCTCCGACGCGGCGCGCGAGCTCGAGCATCAGCGCGAGGGCGAGCTCGGCGACCGAATCGGTGCTGTATTCCGGCACGTTCGAGACGGGAATGCCGCGCGCCTTGGCAGACGCGATGTCCACGTTGTTGTATCCCGTGGCCGTTACTGCGATGAATTTCAGCGCCGGCAACTTCGCAAGCGCGTCGGCGAGCAGGAGCGCTTTGTTGGTAACGAGGATCTCGGCGCCGCGCGAGCGCTCAACGATCTCGCCGGCGGGCGTGTATTCATATATCTCCAGCTCGCCTAGCTTCCCGACCGGGTCCCACGGGTTGTCGCCGGGATTCAGCGTGTGCCCGTCAAGCGCGACGATTTTCATATCGAGTATCATACAACATTCCTCTTTGCGGGATCTTCTGTGAACTGTAAACTGTCAGATGTAGACTGATGTATGCTTCCCTACCGCGACAGCCGTTTTACCAAGATAGTCCTCGCCGCATTTTTTTTCGCCGTCCTCGGATACGCCTACTTCGAAGGCCGCGGGCTCCTCTACGGCCCCTCGATCGAGGTAGACAATCGCGTCATGGAGGTCTCCGATCCCTTCATCGCTATCGAGGGCGTGGCGAAGCGCATCGCGACCTTGAGCATGAACGGACGGACGATACCGGTAACGGAGGAGGGCGCGTTCGCCGAGGCTCACCTCCTCGCGCCGGGATACAACCGCATCACGCTCGTCGCGCGCGACCGCTACGGCAAAACGACGGAGCGAACGATCGAGATCGTCTACACGCCAAAAGATACTTCCCAGGCCCCGGTGGCACAATAAGAGTACTTCGATATACTGCACTTTGTATCCACTACTTACTTCTAACTACACTCTACTGACTATTCCTATGGCGTTCGGAACAAAAAAAGAAAAATCTCCGCCGAAACAAACCGGGAAGGGCTCCGACAAAGACATCGAGCGCGCGCTCTCGGAGATAAAGACCAAGTTCGGCGACGACAGCATCATGATGCTCGGCGCTCAGCCGAAAGTCGACGTCAATGCGATACCGACGGGTTCTATCGGCGTCGACTGGGCGCTCGGCATCGGGGGCCTTCCGCGCGGCCGCGTTATAGAAATCTTCGGCCCCGAGAGTTCCGGCAAGACGACGTTAACACTGCACGTGATAGCGGAAGCGCAAAAGAAAGGCGGCGTATGTGCGTTCATCGACGCAGAGCATGCGCTCGATCCGGAGTACGCGAAAAAGATCGGCGTCGACATCGCTTCCCTCCTCGTCTCCCAGCCCGACACTGGCGAGCAAGCGCTCGAGATAGTCGAATCTCTCGTGCGGAGCGGAAAAATAGACGTCATCGTCATTGATTCCGTCGCCGCGCTCACTCCCAAAGACGAGATCGAGGGCGACATGGGCGCACAGCACGTGGGAAAACAGGCGCGCCTCATGTCGCAAGCGCTCCGCAAGCTCACGGCCATCGTCTCGAAGACGAAGACGGTCGTCATATTCATCAACCAGATACGCATGCAGATAGGAGTCATGTTCGGAAATCCTGAAACGACGCCTGGAGGCAAAGCCCTGAAGTTCTACACGTCGGTAAGGATAGACATCCGCCGCATCGCGCAGATAAAGAAGGGCGACGAGACCGTCGGCGGCAGGCATCGCGTGAAGATCGTGAAGAACAAGGTCGCGGCCCCCTTCCGGCAGACGGAGTTCGATATGCTCTACGGCGAGGGCATTTCAAAAGAGGGAGAGGCGCTCGCGCTCGGCGAGAAATATGGCTTCGTGGAGAAATCTTCGGGCGGCTCCTACCAATGCGGCGAACACAAACTCGGCCGCGGCTACGACGCCGCGCGCACCTATCTGCGCGAGAACAAGCCGGTCTTGAACCAGCTCCTCAAAGACATCCGCAAAGCCCTCGCCGATGGAGGGACCGCAAAAAAATCGGACGAAGACAAGGAAGAGTGATCAGTACGTCGTTGAAGTGCGGCGCTTGACTTTTAATACGACGGCATATCTATTGTGCATTCCGCGTATCTATGTATTATGCAGAATTAGTTGCGTGTTCCGCCGCCGGCGGGACACATTAACCGAAATGGTTGATCAGAGATGAACGCAGAGAGTCCTGCACGGACAAAAAGAAAAAACAAAAAAAAGAACGGCCACAAGAAATTCTGGCAGTTTGGCCGCGAGGAGGTGAACACCGCGCACTTCGACATCGCGCCCGAAGGGACGCTTTTGGTGCGCGAGGGCAACTATCAGTACAACGTCTACGACATCATCAAAAAGCACGGCACTCCCACCGAGATATTCTTCCCCACGATAGTGGAGAATCGCGTGCGCGACCTCATCGAGACGTTCAACGCCTATATCAAGGTTACCGGCTACCGGGGGCGATTCCACTACCACTATCCGATGAAGGTCAACCAGAACAGGGAGTTCGTCCTCCCCGCCGTCGCAGAAGGCGCGAATCTCGACGTCGGAAGCGGGAACGAGCTCTTCCTCGTCAAGCGCATGGTCGAGCAGGACAAGTTCAACGAAAAAATCCGCGTCATCTGCAACGGCCCGAAGACGGAACGCTACATGGAGCTGATCGAGGAGTTACGCGGGAAGGGCCTCATCGTGATCCCCATCATCGAAGACATGGTCGAGCTCGAGCGCATGAAAAAGTTCAAGGGCGAGGTCGGCATCCGGGTCGATTTGAGCGTCAAGGTCGCGAGCCACTGGGACAAGCGCTTCAACCGCTATGGCTTCACGGAAGAGGAGATCCTCGCCTTGGGCAAGATACGCAACCTCGCGGTCCTGCACTACCACATTTCAAGCCAGATCGAACGCATGGACGGCTTCTTGCAGCCGCTGAAGCGCGCGCTCGCCTTGTACGCGAAGATGCGCGAGAAGAACCCGCAACTCGACACCATAGACATCGGCGGCGGCGCGGGGGTGCCGTACGACAAGCGCAAGCGCTTCTACACAGGCAAAAGCCTCATCAATCAGATCGTAAAGACGGCCAAAAAACAGTGCGACCGCCTCGGCATCCGCCACCCCAACATTATCTGCGAGTGGGGCCGCTACGTGGTCGCCCCTGCGCAGATCACGATCTACAAGGTGCTTGCCGAGAAACGAGCCTACAACAAGGGCGGCAACAGCTGGTATGTGATAGACGGGAGCTTTATGAACGATCTCCTCGACACGTGGGCCATCAAGCAGAAGTGGCACGTGGTGCCGGTCAACAACATGCGCGAAAAAAATCTCCAGCGCGTGTGGCTCGCGGGCTCTTCCTGCGACAGCGACGACAAGTACACCTCCGGCGGCTCCTACATCCTCCTGCCGCGCCTTGCGGATTCGGACGAACTCTACGTCGCCTTCTGCGACACCGGGGCGTACCAGGACGCGCTCGCCTCGCACCACTGCCTGCTTTCCTCTCCCCTCAAGCTCGTAGCCGGCAACGGCGAAATAAAAGTCGCGCGAAAGCGGGAGACCGCGGAAGAAGTCGGCAAGCAGTTCGGATGGTAAAGAAGTCGTTATGAGCGAAGCGGATTACAGATGCTTTACCCAGCACCTTTCGCGAAAGGTGCTGGGTGTAAGTTATTTCTAAACTCGCATGCGCTCGTCAAGAAAAACTAACATGAAAAGCCGATCAATCGCAATCGGACTCGTGCAAATGCGGATGTCCGGGAACGCGGATGAGAATCTCGCGAAAGCCCTTTCCCTCGCGGAAAAGGCGGCAAAAAAGGGCGCGAAGATCGTTTGCCTGCCGGAACTTTTCCGCACGCGCTATTTCCCGCAGAGGCGGCGCGGACGCTCGACTCCCTTTTGCGAAAGCGTGCCCGGCGAGTCGACGCGCGCTTTCGCGGCGCTCGCGAGAAAATACGACATAGCCGTCATCGTCCCGATCTGCGAGAGAACGAAAAACGGTCGCTTATACAATTCGGCCGTCGTCGTCAACGAAAGAGGACGGCTCCTTCCGACGTACCGCAAGGCGCACATCCCCCACGATCCGGATTTCTGGGAAAAGGATTACTTCGCGCCCGGGGAGGCGTATCGCGTGTATCGCGCGAAGGGCGCCGCGTTCGCCGTGCTGATATGCTACGACCAATGGTTCCCTGAGGCCGCGCGCGCCGTATCGCTCGCAGGCGCCGACATCATCTTTTACCCCACCGCTATCGCCCATCGCATCAGACACGATGAAAAAGAGGGCGATTGGGCGGACGGCTGGCAGATCGTAATGCGAGGACACGCAATCGCGAACGCCGTACACGTTGCGGCCGTGAATCGGACCGGCAGAGAGGAAAGGCTCGAATTTTTCGGCAACTCCTTCATTGCCGATAGTTTTGGAAAAGTGGTGAAACGCGCGTCTGGAAAAAGGGAGGAGGTCCTCATCGCAAAACTCGACCTTGGCCTCAACCGATACGTCCGGAAGAACTGGATGTTCTTCCGGAACCGTAGGCCCGATACCTATACGACACTGATCAAAAAACTGAAAAAGTCATGACCGTATTTCCCGCCGAATGGGAGAGGCATGCGGCGACATGGCTCGCGTGGCCCTACGACACGACCAGTTTTCCCGACCGCGTTCCCGCCGTCGAGCGCGAATACGTGCGGATCATCGGCGCGCTTGCCGAGAGCGAAACAGTGAAGCTCGTCGTCCGGCCGTTCCAAAAAAAAGAGATCATCGAGAGACTCGCATCCGGCGGCGTGGCTACTACGAACGTCGAGGTGTACGAAGCGGATTATGCTGACGTCTGGATACGGGACTGGGGGCCGACCTTCGTGAAAGCTGACGGCAAACCGGCGTTCGTGAAGTGGACATACAACGCCTACGGCAACCGCTTTCCGGAGCTCCTGAAGGACGATACGGTCGTCGACCAGGTCCCCGCATTCGAGAAATTCGAGCGCATCGACGCGGGATTCGTGATGGAGGGAGGCGCTATCGAGGGCAACGGCGCGGGCGTGATACTCACGACCGAGGAAACCCTTCTGAACATAAATCGCAACGCCGGAATGCCGCGCGAGGATATTGAGGAGCGATTCGCTCGTCTACTCGGCGCACGAAAGGTTATCTGGCTGAAGCGCGGGCTCTTCAACGACCACACCGACGGCCACGTCGACGAGATCGCTCGCTTCGTCGCCAAGGACACGATCCTCTACGCATGGACTGATAGCGGGCCGAATCACGAGATCGTGAGCGAGAATCTTGAGATATTAAAAAAAGCGACCGATGCAGAGGGGCGACCATTCAGGCTCATTCCGCTCCCTCTTCCGGAAGTCACATACGACTGGGGTGAATTGGCTCCGGGTTCATACTGCAATTTTTGCATCGGTAACACCGTAGTCTTGGTGCCACAGTTCGCCGATCCGCACGATGCGGGAGCAGAAGAGATACTGCGGCAGGCCTTCCCCGGTCGGGCCATCCTCGGGGCTGACTTGACGGATATTCTCTACGGCGGCGGCGGTATCCATTGCATCACCCAGCAGGAGCCGAACTTTTCCCGGCTCTAGATTCGCGTATAGTACAGCCATGAGCATCGTATTGGTAATCGGCGCGGGGGGCGTGGGAAGTGTCACGGCGCACAAGTGCGCGATGAATTCCGACGTGTTCACGAAGATACATCTCGCCTCCCGCACGATAGGAAAGCCGAATGCGATAAAGAAAGACATCAAGAAGCGCTGGGGCGTGAATATCGAGACACACCCTGTTGATGCGGATAAAGCAAAAGATGTCGCGGCGCTCATTCGAAAAACAAAACCGGCCGTCGTCATCAATGTCGCGCTTCCCTATCAGGACCTCGCCATCATGGACGCGTGCCTCGCGACCAAGGTGCATTACGTCGACACTGCCAATTATGAGCCGCGCGACGAGGCGCATTTCGAATACAGCTGGCAGTGGGCGTATCAGAAAAGATTCAAGAAGGCGGGCATTATGGCCGTTCTCGGCGCGGGATTCGATCCGGGCGTGACGAACGCTTATTGCGCCTACCTGCTTAAGAAATATTTCGACAAAGTGCGTTTCGTCGACATTCTCGACGCGAACGCCGGTAGCCACGACAAGTCGTTCGCGACCAATTTTAATCCTGAAATAAACATCCGCGAGGTTACGCAGGAGGTAAAACACTTCCGGAAGGGCAAATGGATTAAGACTCCTCCAGTCATGAATGAGGGGAGCGTTCACTTCGCCTTCGATTATCCGGTCGCCGGAAAGCGCGAAAGCTACCTTCTTTTCCACGAAGAGATGGAATCGCTCGCAAAGAATCTTCCAGGCTTAGAGCGTATGCGTTTCTGGATGACGTTCGGCCAGAACTACCTGACGCACTTGCGCGTCATGGAGTCGATCGGCATCTCGCGCATAGACCCGATAGATTTCAAAGGCCAGAAGATAATCCCGATGGAGTTCTTGAAGGCGCTCCTCCCCGACCCGGCTTCGCTCGCGACCAAATACACGGGCAAGACCGTTATCGGTTGTATCGTGACCGGCACTCCGAAAAGTGAAAAGCGAAAAGTGAAAAGTGAAAAGCTGGTGACGAAGTACATCTACAACGTCTCCGACCACGCGAAATGCTTCAGAGAGGTCGGCTCACAGGCGATTTCGTACACGGCCGGAGTGCCGCCAGTCATAGCGGCGATGATGCTTCTGCAGGGCAAGTGGAAGGGCAAAGGCGTATTCAACGTCGAAGAGCTCGACCCCGAACCCTTCCTCAAGACGCTCGCGAAGAACGGCCTGCCCTTCAAGATCGTCAACCACAAGCCGCTTCCCGCCGCGCTGGGACTCCAAAAGAGAACATGAGGCGTCCCGCTTCGGCTCTCGATCCCTCAAAGATCGAAACGCCCGCGTTCGTCATCGAGGAAAGGCTTTTGCGGCACAATCTCGGCATTCTTCGGCGGGTCGCGGACGAGACGGGCGTGACCGTATTGCACGCGCTCAAGGCGTGGGCGACGTGGCCGCTGTTCCCCGTCGTGAAAGAGTATCTCGACGGCACGGAGGTAAGCTCGCTGAACGAAGCGCGGCTCGGCAGAGAGAAGTTCGGCCCCGAGGTGCACATGTACGCGCCCGCGTACAAACCGGAGGAATTCGACGAGGTACTCAAGAATTGCTCGCATGTCATTTTCAACTCGTTCGGCCAGTGGGAACATTTCAAAAAGAACGTGCGGACAGCGAAAAAGAACATATCCGTCGGTCTTCGCATCAATCCCGAGATAGAGACCGGCGAGAAGCACGGCGTATGGGATCCATGCGCGCCCGACTCAAGGCTCGGCGTCCGCAGAAATGAGTTTGAGCGCGAACTCACGAGGAATCCGCGCGCGCTCGATGGCGTGGACGGCCTTCACTTCCATATTTTCTTCGAACGCGGCCTCGGCGATCTCAAAAAGGCGCTCACGAAAATAGAAAAGCGTTTCGGGCGATATTTCAGAAGAATGAAGTGGGTCAATTTCGGAGGCGGCCAAAAGATAACCGACGATGGATACGACGTCGGAGGGCTTATCAAGCTCGTGAAAGATTTCCAAAAAAAGTACGACGTACGGGTGCACTTGGAGCCGGGAGCGGCTACGTGCTGGCATGCAGGCACGCTCGTTGCCTCCGTGCTCGACATCATCGAGCGCAAAGACGTGCCGTACAAAGTCGCGATACTCGACATCTCTTTCGAAGCTCACCTCGCGGATTTTATTTTGAGTCCGGAACTTGAACTGAAAATACGCGGCGCCGGAAAGAAAAACCGATACGAACATGCATACAAATTCGGCGGCGGCACATGCCTTGCCGGAGACAAAATAGACCGCGTCTACACGTTCAAGAAGCCGCTCTCCGTCGGTGATAAGGTTGTTTTCGAGGACGCAATCCAGTACACGCTGGTGAAAACGACGATGTTCAACGGCGTCCAGCACCCGTCTATCGTTCTCTGGAAAAATGGGAAGCCAAAAACGCTTCGAATATTCAGCTATGCCGATTTCAAATCGCGCATGGGCTGATCAATACAGCTCTTGTACATATGTACAAGGGCTGTATGTATCGAAAAACGAGGAATCCTGTAGACAAACGGGGTTTTTTTAATACAATGCCGCGATATGTTGAACTACAACGAGATAAAGCCGGGGGTTGCCGTGCTCGTCGAGGGCGAGCCATACGTCTGCACATGGAACAACATCATGCAAAAGCAGATGCGGCGGCCAGTGAACCAGACCAAACTGCGCCATCTGATACGAGGCAACGTCATCGAGTATTCTTTTCAGCAATCCGACAAGCTGAAAGAGGCGGAGATAGAAACGAAGCCCGCGGTGTTTATTTACGAGAGGAACGGCGAGTGGTTTTTCCACGATGCCAAAGACAAGTCGAAACGGTTCTCCGTCGGGGAAGAGCAAGTCGGCGAGTCCGGGAAATTCCTGAAAGCGAACACGGGAGTTGACACGCTCTGGTTCGAGGGAAAACTGTTCCGCGTCAAGCTTCCCATCAAGGTGGACCTAAAGGTGAAAGAGGCTCCCCCGAACACTCGGGGCAACACCGCCCAAGGCGGCTCGAAGATAGTGGTCCTCGAAACAGGCGCCGCCGTCAACGCCCCGATGTTCATCAACGAGGGAGATGTCGTCCGCATCAACACCGAAACCGGCGAATACGTAGAGCGGGCGTAGCGCGCGAGGACGGCAGATTATTCCTGCACGAGGATCGTCGCGACGTTCTGGGAGCCGTCGCAATCGACGAGAATGGTCTTGGACGCCCGGTACGTGTCCGGGAGAGTTACGATCTTGAAGCCCCACGCTTTCACCGTGTGCGCGTTGAGGAGCTTGATCGTACGGGCAACTGGCGAGCGGTTGTCGAGCATGAGACCCGTGTTGTCCTTGTAGGTTATCGTGCTCGGATTCGCCTGGCACGTGGCGTCGAATTGAATTCGGTGATCCGCGTACTTCGCGAGCGCCTGCTGGTACGAGAGCGGCGCGGCGCCCAAACCCGCGTTCGCGCTACCCGCGCTGACATCCTCCGTGCTCTCCGTCTCGCCTTGCGCCGCAGACCCAGCATCGCCTCCGATGCCCTGACCGCCTTGCGCCGCGAAGAAAATAAGCGCGACGATGATAATAATGCCAAGCGCGATCCACAACCCCTTGTTTTTGACGATATCCATATCTTTTACTCGTTTGCGCTAATAATCCCCATCGTACCATTTTCGAAGCCGGAACGCACCGGGGGTGTTTTTTGACATGAATCCTACTTTTGCACGTAGGGAAGCAGTCCCATGAAGCGGGCGCGCTTGACGGCCGCTTCCACGGCCCTCTGCTGCTTGGCGGTGAGTCCGGTGCGTTTGCGCCCCAGCACGCGGCCGTGCGGATTTACGAACTGTTTCAAGAGATCCACGTCTTTATAGTCCACGTGCCGTATATCGTTCTGCGTCAATATGTTCGCGCTCATAATCTTGTATTTTGTATTTCACTACGGACTACTTTCTACTAACTACAGACTGCTCAAAAAGGTATGTCATCCGGATTGATGTCGTCTTTCGGGTACTCTATCCCCGGGCTGGCGTTGCCCCCGGCCTCCTCCTCCGGCTCCGCGCGCTTGCCCCCGCCTCCCGGAACAGGCCCGAACTGCACGCGGTCGGCGACGACCTCCGTGCGGTACTTCTTCTCGCCGCTCGTCTTGTCGTCCCAGCTCCTCGTCTGCATGCGCCCCTCGACGAACACGGAGCGTCCTTTCTTGAGATACTGCGCGACCGTGTCGGCCTGGCGGCCGAACACGACGACGTTGTGAAAATCGGTCTGTTCCTGCTTCTTGCCTTCGCGGTCGCGGTACACGCGGTTCGTCGCGATGGAAAAATTGCACACGTTCATGCCCGAGGGAAGCGCTTTCAGTTCCGGATCGCGCGTCAGGTTCCCAAACAGCAGTGCTTTGTTGATGTACATATTGAGTCAGTTTACAGATGACAGTTTACAGTTTACAGAATTATTTGCCACTGTTCCTTTTGTATTCGTATTTAACTGTTCACTGTCAACTGTAGACTGTTAACTTTTATTCTGTAGTGATGTCCTGAAGCGCCTTTTCGAGCTTTTCCTCCGAAACCGGCCCCGCCGACTCCTCCGCCCGCCGCGTCGTCTTGATAGTATCGGTGCGCTTCACCTCGCGCAATGTCGGCGCCTTCATCTTCGCGCGCGTGTCCTCGCGCACCGTGCGAAAGACAATGAAACGGAGTATGTCTTTGAGTTTGAGCGACTCTTCCAGCGAGCGCACGGCGGCGATCTCGGCCTCGAATTTTATCCACCCGAAATAGCCCCTGTCGTACTCGACCCGCTTGCCGCCCTCGCGGGCTTCGATTGTGTACGCGAGGCGGGTGAGCGACGGAGCGCCTTCGGCGATAAAATTGCCTCCCGCTTTCTCGATCACGGCGCGGATGCCGCCGACGATTTTCTCTAGGTCTTCTTCTTTCACCGCCGGCGAGATATGGTAGCCGATCTCGTAGATGCGCGCGAGTTTTTCTTCGTCGGTCATATGGTCCGCAGACTTTAGCATAGGCAACGGGCAGTAGGCAATAGGCGATAGACGATAGACGATAGGCATTAGAAACGAAAGACGCGGCGTGCGTTCTCCATGAGTTGGAAGGCGACCTCATCGAAATCCTGCCCGCGGATGCGCGCGATCGCGCGCACGACTTCCGTCACAAAGATGGGCTTGTTGCGCTTCCCTCGATGCGGCACCGGTGTCACATAGGGCGCGTCAGTCTCCGAAAGGAGCATGTCGAGCGGCGCATTTCTCACCACCTCGTCGTAGTCATGCGTGAAGGTGAGGACGCCGGTGAATGAGAGCGTGAATCCGAAGTCGAGGAATTTCTTGGCCGTCTCCCAATTGCCTGCAAAAAAATGCACGTCGCCCTTAACTTTCGCGTGCGCCTTTAGCGCTCCGAGGGCATCGTCGTACGCATCCCTTCCATCGGAAGGCCGCACGTGAAGCATTAAAGGTTTCTTCAGTCGGTTCGCCAGTTCTATGTGCTCGATAAATACCTTTTTTTGGAGGCCTTTCGTCGTCTCGTCGCAGCGATAGTAATCGAGCCCGCACTCTCCTATCGCTATGACGCGAGCATGTTTGCCCATTTCTTCGTAGACATTCGGGTCAAATGTTTCCCCGCGCGAAGTGAACCCTCCGCTCCTTCCCTTGCCCTCCGAAGCCTTACCTTGCCCGTCCGAAGCTTTGCGCGAAGGCGGGGCGAAGGAGGGGCCTAATTCTTCGGGATCATGATAGGACTTTGCCGTGTGAATTGGATGGAGGCCGATAGTCGCATACACATGCTCATACGCGTCGGCGAGCGCGACAGCCGATGCCGACGTATCAAGTTGCGTGCCGACGACATTCATCGCCACGCCTGCCTCTTTCGCCCGCAAGATCACCGCCTCGCGATCCTCGTTATAGGCGGCAAAATTCACGTGCGTATGTGCATCAAAGTATTTCATTTTCCTTTCCATATCTTCGGCAGATCAAGCTGTTTACAGATCTCCTGCGCGGTAATATCGGATATCTCCCTATGCCGCGGCACCGAAGCTGACGATTGCGACCGTGGATTGAAGTAGACGGAATGCCGTGCGCCTTCGCGCACCAAGAAACATCCGTGAGAAGCAAGGTAACGTTCGAGCTTGACCCGCTTCATGCCTCGACAGTTTCCGGCATCGAGATGCGAAGCGCCTCGCGATTGACCTTATGCCGCTTCTTCATCGTAGCGATCCGTTGATTTTCCTCCAACATAAGTGCCAGCGCATCGAGCAAATTTTCCCTCAATTCTTTGATTGTGCGGGCCTGTGTGATGGCGCCGGGTACTTCCTTTATCCAGGCCACATACCATCGTCCGTCTTTCTTTACCACCGCCGTGTATGCCTGCTTCATGCGTCCACTATAGCATCGCTCGCGGCAAAATTCACGTGCGTATGTGCGTCGAAGTATTTCATCGTTATTGGTTAATTACCAGACACCCTGAATGCTGATTCCTGCCGAAGATGCGTATATTTTTTGTGTTTTGACGCAGAATTTCCAAAATGCGAATCGTTGAAGCATTGCCCATCGTCAACCACACAATCTTCGGCGGATATCCGCGAAGAAATTGGAGTTCGACAAAATCAAAGTCTTTGGTCACGACAACGAACCCATTGCTTCGTGCGTATTCCCACAAATCTTCGTCAGACAGCGTATGAATATTGAGGGTAAATACATGTGCAGATCCAGGAAACTGACGACGCAGTTTCTTCACAAGATTCGGCGAGAGGTTATTGTCGAAGAGGAGTCGCATGCGGCGCGATAACGATCACCCCTTCGCGGTCTGCCGCGTAGGCCAAAACGGCGCGAATGTCTTTTTTGGTCAGCATGGGAAAGTCCTTTAGGATCTCCTTCTCGCTCATACCGGAGGCAAGCATTTCAAGCACATCCCCGACCGTGATCCGCATCCCGCGAATGACGGGCTTCCCGCCCCTCTTCCCCGGCTCAATGGTGATGATGCCTTCATAGTCCTTTTTCATGCCCGATAACTATATCATGGCGTTGCGCGCGGCAAAATTCACGTGCGTATGTGCGTCGAAGTATTTCATACTATTCAGCATACATGAGGACCGCTAGGAGTCCCCTTGTTTGATTAACTTCATCTCGAAATTCTTGATCTGACCGCAAACCAAATCCCGCGACTTCAACTAGGCCTGGGTCGAGATTACGTGCACCGCCAAAACCCAACATGCGGTCCGATGCCGCATGCGACTCCCTCCAGTTGTCGTACGCAGCTCGTTTCCGTTCCATGACCTCGACACTATCATCTCGTGTTATCTGAAAACCTTTCCCGGGATTCTCGACGGTAAGATAAAGATCGAAATCGCTTCTTTCTTTAAGGGGAGTCGAACGAACACGCCCGCCAACTAAATAAGCCCTGATTTTCCCGGAATCCAGCTGAAAAGCCGCGCATTGCTGTCGAAGCTGATCGGCATATCCTTTCGCGATATCAGGTAAATACGGCAGAATCGTGCAGAGTTGCTCACGACGCTTTGTCACTGCTTCTTGCGCTTGTGTTCTTTGAGCTGCGTCGGGAATGTCAACGGGCGTATAAATAAAGTCGGGAGCCTTATCCAGCACCGCCTTAAGATACTCCTGCGGGTTTTCAGGAGAAATTATGCGTGGCCCTATGTTTTCCCTACCACCAATACTTTCTGCGCTTCGCATACTACTCTTTGCGAGGGAAAAGATTGTCCGGTTTTTTGTTGGCCATAATAGCGGCGATTATTTTGCCGCTCGTATCCGGCATGATGGGCTCGAGCATTTCATCAATGAACGCTAATTCGCGTACGAGTTCCTCGATGATGTGTTTTCCTTTTTCCGGATCGGTTTTAATCACCTTGAACGGCTCGGTCTGATTTATCTTCTGGTCGAGCGCCTGGATGCGGGCCCAAACGTAATCCAGGGCGATATTCATTTCGTGTCGGTCGAGCGGGTCGGTGAACTCTTTCGGATACGGAATGAACTTCACTTCCACTGGCCACGGGAGGTTGGCCTCCGCGAGCTGCATCACACGAGATGCGAGATTGCCGAGACCGTTGGCGAGATTCGCATTGTAGGCTTCTTTGAATTTCTCCATCGTGAAGTCGCTGTCCTCGAAGGGGTGGACGTGGCGTGCGAGATAGTAGCGAAGCGCGTCCGTTCCGTACTCTTCGACGATCGCTATGGGGTCGATGACATTACCGAGCGACTTGGACATTTTTTCCCCGCCGCTCGTGATGAAGCCGTGGTAAACGACCTGTTTCGTGGTCGGCAATCCCGCCGACATGAGCATCGCCTGCCACATGATGGACTGGAAGCGCACCTGGTCTTTGCCCGCAAGCTGGAGTGTCTCCCCGTTCACCCAATACCTTTCGAATAAGTTCTCGGGCTCGCCCGTCACGCGCTCTTGGCGTGTGTCGGGCCACCCGAGTGTGGAAATGTAATTCGTGAGCGCATCGAACCACACATACATAGTCTGCGTGTCATCGTCGGGGACTGGAATACCCCACGGCATTTTCTCCTTGATGCGCGAAATGCTGAAATCCTCGAGCCCGCGCTTCACGAACGCTATCGCCTCCTGCCTGCGCCATTCTGGTATGATGACGCCCTCGCGCGCGAGGTATGCGAGCAGTTTTTCTTGGTAGGCACTAAGGCGGAAAAAGTAATTCTCTTCTTCTATGTGGAGCGGCTCCATCCCGGAATGATTCGGGCACTTACCGTTCACGAGGTCCGTCTCCTTTATAAAAGCCTCATCGCCCACGCAGTACAGTCCTTTGTACGTCTTTTTATAGATATCGCCGTTCGCCGCGCACCTGCGCCACATTTCCTGTGCCGCCGCCTTGTGGCGCGGGTCGGTCGTGCGAATGAAATGCAGTCCTTCGAACAAACCAAGTTTCTCTTTTAGGCTCCTGAACTTTGCCGCGTATTCGTCTACGTAATCCTGCGTGTCCTTTCCCTCTTCCGCGGCCTTGCGATATATCTTGAGCCCGTGCTCGTCGGTGCCGGTGTTGAAAAAAACGTCGTCGCCCTGCAGTGCATGGTAGCGCGCAAGGATGTCGGCATGCACAAGCTCAAGTGCAAAACCAACGTGCGGCTCCGCATTCACGTACGGTAGTGTTGTGGTGAGATAGAACGCCTTGGCCATGAACGACTCACGAATCGGCGAACACGCGGCGCTCGCGGATGTCTTTTGCCAATTCCTGAATAGTGGCCGCGACCGGTACCGAAAGAAGGATGCCCAAGAAACCGGCGAGCTGGGCCCCGACGATCAGGGCGAGGATGACGAGAAGCGGCGGCACGCCGACGACGCGCGTTACGACCAAGGGATAGATGAGGTGGTTCTCGAACTGCTGGGCGATGACGTAGAGCGCGATGGTCAGAAGCCCGAGCGAGACACCTCCGTCGACGAACGCGATCCCGACCGCCGGCACCGCCGCCAAGGTCGGGCCGAACACCGGGATTATCTCGAAGAGAGCCGCGATGACGGCGAGGAGAAGCGCGTGCGGCACCCCGAGGATCGTGAGTCCGAGGTAGAGCAGGACGCCCATGATGACGGCCAGCAGGATCTGCCCCTGCATCCAAAGCCCTATCTTCCGGCGCGAACGTTTCCAGAGATCCAAGACATAGGCTTGATGCTTGCGGGGAGAGACCAGCTCGAGGAAATCGTCCACGCCCGTTTCTATCACCGCGAAGTAGAACGAGAAGACGATGATGAGAATGAACGAGAGCACGCCGCCGAATACGCTCGCGACTGCCGTGAATGCATTACCGAACACCCCCGCCGCTTCGGCCGCCCCTCTCACGCCCGCCATGAGATCGAGGTTCGCGAGATTGGGCGGAGCAGAGCCGAGGACGCGCGCGAACTCGTCGAACGCGCTGATCCGGTTCAAGGTCTCGATGTAGACGGGAAGCGAGGAAAGGAACGTCGCCAGATCCGCGAAAAGAGGCGGCACGAAAAAGTAGAACACGCTGAAAAACGCCGCGAGAAGGAGAACGTAGACGAGGAGGATAGAGAGCACGCGCGGCAGTTTGCGGCGCTGGAGCGCCGCGACCGCCGGCTCGATGGCGGAAGCGATGACGATGGCCGTGAGGAGAACGAGCACGAGATCGCGCAACTGAAAAAGAAGCCACGCCCCGGCAAGCACGACAACGGCCATGACGATCGTGCCGGGCGATATCGAGATGACAAGGGGGCGGCTCTCCATAGCGGCATCGTACCACAATCTCTCCGGCGGCAAACGCGCCCCTATGCCGCGATGCGGCCAGTGAGTTCGGACACGGCTACCCGCTCCTGCGCTCCCGTATCTCTATCACGCAGTGTTACGGTGCCATCCTCAAGCGTCTGAAAATCGACGGTGATGCATGCGGGCGTGCCGATCTCGTCCTGCCGGCGGTAGCGCTTGCCGATGTTGCCGTTGTCGTCCCATGCAACAGCTTTCAGCTTGCAGATGTCAGCTTTCAGCAATGCGTAGACCTCGCGTGCCTTTGAAACAAGTGCGGGTTTGTTTTTGAGGAGCGGAAAGACCGCCGCCTTTATCGGCGCAACCGATGGATTGAACTTGAGATACGTCCGCGTCTCTCCCCCAAGCTCGTCTTCCGTGTACGCGGAAACAAGGAGCGCGAGAATGGCGCGGTCGACGCCGAGGGACGGTTCGATGACGTGGGGAACAAAGCGCTCTTTCGTCTCCTCGTCGAGGTAGGAGAGGTCGGTTCCGGAGCTTTTCGCGTGCGCGGAGAGATCGAAATCTGTGCGGTACGCGAGCCCGCAGAGTTCTTTCCTGCCGAAGGGAAAGTCAAATTCGAAGTCTATCGTGCGCTTCGAGTAGTGCGCGCGTTCGTCCTCCGGCACCTCGAGCTCATGCACCGCCGTGCGCGCGATGCCGACCGCCTCGATATACCGATACATGGCCTGCCGCCACTCCTCGAACGAAATACTCGATCTCCATCTGCTCCATCTCCCGCACGCGGAAAAGAAAATCGCGCGGCGCTATCTCGTTGCGGAACGCTTTTCCTATCTGCGCGATGCCGAACGGAAGCTTGGGATGGAAGGAATCCACGACGTTCTTGAAATTGACGAAAATGCCGCCGGCCGTCTCGGGCCGCAAATATGATACGGCCGCCTCCGCTCCAGCTCCTACGGACGTGCGGAACATCGTGTTGAACTTCGAGCCGTCCGACAGAGGGTCGGTGAAGCCCGCGACGTGTCCGCTCGCCTCCCACGCCTTCGGATTCATGAGGATCGCCGCGTCCATGCCATACATGTCGTCGCGCTCCTGCACGAACATGCGCCACCACAGATTCTTCACGTTGTTCTTCAGTTCCACCCCGAGCGGCCCGTAGTCCCACGTGCCGGACAGCCCTCCGTAGATCTCGCTCCCCGGATAAATAAAACCGCGGCGTTTGCATAACGAGACGATTTTTTCCATCGTTGCTGGACTCATAACGCATTTGTATCAGTCTTTACCGAAAGCTGAAAGCCGGCATCCGGCTACCTGACGACGGTCGCCTGCGTCGCGCTGAATCCCGGATCCCCGACGATGTTCGTGGTCACGTTCTGCACCGTGCGCGAAACGGGTTCTTTCGTCGCGGAATCGACGCCGGAGAATTCGATGTTCTGGAGGAGCGGCGGCTCTTGGCCTATCTGCGAGGTCGAGGGCGTGAACCCGATCGCGATCGCGGCTTGCCGTGGCGGGGTGCCGTCCGTCCCTGCGCCCGGCTCCACGGCGCCGATGTTCCACGTTACGGCGCTGTTGTTCTGATTGAAGGTCAGATCTTCCGAGGCGGGACTATAGACGCCGACCCACCGGACGTACGGCGGGAGCGTCGCCGTGAGCTTCCCGCCCTCGATCTTGTTCGTCGTATTGGTGAGCGTGAAGACGATGCCGTAGGTCGTTTCGGTGCCCGCCTTGGGCGGAATAGGTCCGGTGCTCGCGAACGGGTTCGCGTAGTACAGGCCCTGCGCCGTGACGCGGAGATCGCTCGAAACGACGACGCGCTGTGAGGCGGTGGACTGCAGGCTTTCCGGCACGCCCTGCTCGGAAACGCGCTTGCCCGCCGCGTGTACGGTGAACGTGAGCGTCGGGTTGACGATCGACTTGAGTTCTTCGCTCGCCGGCATTTGAAAGGCGAACGACACGGAGCCTCCGGCTCCCGGCGCCAGATTCGAGAGAACGCCCCGCGTCGTATTCTTGTCCCAAAGGACGACGCCGTCGGAGGAGCGGTAAAAGCCGTCGGGAGAGACGACGGTGGCTCCGTCGATCTGCACTCCGCTAAGCCGCGCGATGATGACGGCATCCTGGATCGCGGTCGAGAGGTTGTTCCGCCAGTTCACGACTACGTTGACGTTCGCGCCCGGCGGCACGACGCTCGGGCCGGTGGACTTGTTGACGGACACCGCGAGGCCCAGGAACGCCTCCGATACCCGCACCTTCAGCGCGCTTTCCGCGAGCTTCGTCGTGATCGTTCCCTCACTCGGCGACTTGCGCGTTCCAGCGTCGAAGCGGAATATCCGCTCGTCCGCCCGCTCGCCCACGAGCACCCCGCGCAGGACGACCTGTCGCTTCTGTCCGGGCGGAATATCGCCGAGCTCCCACACGCTTCCCGCCCCTGCCGAAAGAGAGCGCGTCGCCTGCGGCTCGCTCGCGCGCGCGGTAAAGCCGAACGGATAGCTCGCCGAGAAAAGCACGTCTTTGACGGTCGTGTTTGCGTTGCTCGAGATCGTCGCGGTGAATTCGAGCGGCTGTCCTGAAACCGTCTCGACGTTGCCCTCGATCGAGAGCGCGATCGGCGAAGAGCTCAAGAGCGCCCGGTACTCCGATGACGCGACGAAGATGGCGCTCGAACCGGTGATGCGGTATTCGAGATCGACTTTCACGCCCACGTCCCCGCCGCTCGCCGCAAAAACCGCCGAGACAGTGCCCTGCCGCCGCCCGCCGGATTCTATCGCGCCGAGCGAGATGCGCTGGCTGGGGAGATCGGTCGAAAGATCCGTCGGAGAACGCGTCCCCGGAGGGTAGGTGATGATCAGTTCGGCGAGCTGTAGTGGCACCTGGTTGCGGTTCGTAACCGCGATCTGTAGCTGCGTCGGTTCTCCCCCGGATATCTGGGGCGGACCGGATATCGAGATATCGATGTTTGCGGCGGACGCCGGAGACGCGCCGCCACCGAGCGTAAAGTAGTACGCGAAGAATCCCGCCGCACCGATGAAAAACACGATGGCGAGGCCCAGCATCCACCAGAGCGCCCTGCGGGCAAGCGCTATGGCGCGCGGCGCGACGAGCGAGGCCGCAAGCGGCGATTCCTCATGCCGCCACTCTTCTCCGACAATCGGGCGGATATCCTGAAGCTCGCGCCGCGGCCTCTCTTTGAGCTTTTCGCTCGTCTCCCGCGAATACATCGCGCGCTTCAGGCGCTCGACTTTCTCTTTCTCGAACTCCGATTCCGACGGCTCCATTACTGAATACTAACACTTTAGAGATGGGTCTCGGCGATCGCCTTGTTTATCGACAAGAGCAGTTTGTCCCGCATCGTCTCCGCTTCGAGAAGGTGCTCGCCCGCGTAGGCCGTGTGGGTAAAGAGGGCGCCGCCAAGAGCTTCGGCGGAAAGGTAGCCGAGGGCGTGGAGAACCCGCGCGACGCACACAAGCTCGATCGTCGCGGGCGCGCCGCGCTCCTCATTCATGAGCGCGGCGTGGGCTTCGGCGAGAACCGCGAACAGGTACTGATTCCGTTCTTCGCCCGCGACGAGGCGGGCGACGAGGCGGGCGAC
>Ga0155713_104_pt1 | contig 17335 bp, 19 predicted proteins | sample RifCSPlowO2_01_FD_107370 | JGI IMG/M metagenome (GOLD analysis project Ga0155713, IMG submission 107370) | Candidatus Kaiserbacteria bacterium RIFCSPLOWO2_01_FULL_59_34
CCGAGAAGGAAAACAAAGAGCGAAGAATATACCGCCTCGCCCTCTTTGAACGACCTCCCGACGATATCCTCGATAGTTTCCTGCACCGTCGCTCCCAGATTGTCGGTAACGCCCGGGAGGTATCCTATCTCTATCGCAAACGAGTATGCTTCGGGCGCCGGCACATCGCCGATAGAAAATCGCTCGGTGAGCGGGTTCGTAAGCCGCTCCGCCGAACGCTTTATTTGTCCGACTGTCAGACGGGCATCGACCGTATAAGAGGCCGCGGTTGCGACACGCTCAAGACGAGCCTCCGAAAAGAGGCCTTTGAGCGTCTGGAGGATGTTCCGGGCGCGCGCGTCCTCGACTTTCGATGACACCGCGATCCGGAACGTCATAGTGCATTATAGGATACCATGCCGGGAATTGCAAGCGCCGGCGCCGCGTGCAAGGATGTCGGTATGTCGAAAAAAGCTGAGCGGCTCGTCCTCGCCGGCCTCCTTCAAAAGCTCGCTCCACGGCTCGGCGCGAAGGTCGTGCTCGAATCAGGATGGAAGATAGCGGGGCAGATAACGTTCCCGGACCGCGGGGGCAAACGCGGGAATAAAAGCTACTTTCGCTACAACACGCTCGATCTGAATCCGGTGGGCGCCTCGGACATCGCGAAAGACAAGGATTACGCGAATTTCTTCATGCGAAAGATGGGATATCCGACCGTGCCCGGGCGCGCGTTCTATTCGGACGATTGGTGCGAAACAATCGGCTCGCGCAGGAACAACGCGGCGGCATACCGATATGCGCGGAAGCTCGGATTTCCGGTGATAGTAAAGCCGAACGAAGGCAGTCATGGCGCCGGGGTGTTCCTGGTGAACGACAAGCGGGAATTCATGCGCGCAATGCGCCACATATTCAAGGGCGACCGCGTCGCGCTCGTCCAGCGCGTCGTGCGCGGGAGGGATTACCGCATCGTCGTTCTCGACAGACAGGTCATCTCCGCCTACGAGCGCATCCCCCTCTCGGTCGTCGGCGACGGACGCTCGAGCATCAAAGAGCTCTTGAAGAGAAGGCAGAAGCGGTTCCGCGCCGCGAGCCGCGACACGCGCATCCGGCTCGACGACATCCGCATCGCGCACAAACTGGGCGTGCAGAAGCTTGCGCTCCGCTCCGTCCCCGAGCGCGGCAAGCAAGTATTTCTTTTGGACAACGCCAACCTCTCAAGCGGCGGCGACGCCGTGGACGTGACGAAGCCCATTCATCCGGAATTCAAAAAAATAGCGGTAGAGCTCACCCGCGACATGGGCCTGCGCCTTTGCGGCGTCGACCTCATGGTCGCGGGCGACATCCGCCAAGCGCCCAAAAAATACCGGGTTCTCGAAGTGAACGCCGCTCCCGGATTGGACCACTACGTGAAGCAGGGCCGCGCCCAGCAAAAGACAGTCGAAAATCTCTATCTCAAAGTCCTAAAGAGCTTGGCTCGCTGAATAGAACCCATCTCAAAAATAAACGCACTATGAAAAGACAAGATCAGCTTGGCTACTGCGGCCGCTTCCGCGCGGCTCCGGCGCCGAACGGCTCGGCCTCATGTCTGCCTCGTTCCAAATCCACGTACCTGTACTTGATGCCGTTCCATTCGCGGGCCTCTTCGAAGACTTTTTTGGTGAAGAGATGCTCGTAGGGCGGGAAGAACGTGTCGGCCTCGCCCTCGGCGTCGATAAGCGTGAGGTGGAGCTTGTCTGTGAGCGGAAGCGCTTGTGTATATATCTCCGCTCCTCCTCCTATGTGTATCTCCTCGTTGCCCGGTGATTTTCTCGCCGCCTCCAGCGCCTCCGCGAGTGAGCCAACCACGACGACGCCCTCCTGCGAACCATAACGACTTCGTAAGTCGTTATTGCGGGTGATGACGATATTCGGTCTCTCCGGCAGGGGTCCGCCGAGGTAGCCGACGACGGACTCGAATGTCTTGCGTCCCATGATGAGCGGGTGTCCGCGCGTGAGCGCATTGAAGCGTTTGAGGTCGTCGGGGATGTGCCAGAGGAGCTTGCCGCCTTTGCCGAGCTCGCGATTGCGGCCTATCGCGGCGACGGCGCATACCCTGGCCATACTTATTTCCCCGCGGGGAAATCGGATTTGAGTTTTCTTATATCGCCGCTGAAGACCAGCTTCATCTCTACGCCTTTTTCCTTCGCGCCCTTTTCGACGACGTCTTTCTGATGCCAGCGCGACCTGCGAGGCTTCACTTTTTTGGAAAGCTGTTCGAACACGATCTGGCAGATGCGCTCGCCCGGGTGAAGCTGGATGACCTGCGAGCGCGTGTTGTTGCGCATGGGAAGCGTCAGCGGGCCTTCGTAGCCGGAGTCTACGATGCCCGTGAGGTCCACCGAAAGCCCCTTGCGGTTGACCGACGAGCGCGGATAGAGAACGGCCATGAGATCATTCGGGACTTTGATCGTCTCGAATGTCGAGACCAAGACATATTCCTGCGGAAGAAGCTCGAAGCATTGTCCCTGTTCGAGCTCTATCACGTCGAAATATTCCGGGCCGTGGTCTTTGAGAGGATCGATGCGGAGCGCTTCCCGGCCCCGCGATGTCATTTTCCACGACTTCGGCACGAGAAAAGTAAAGCCGAGCCGGAGATCGACGGCGTGCGTCTGGAGCTGGAAGCTGTCGAGGCCGGGCGTGAACGCGATGTTGCCCCTCTTCACCCGCGCGAGTATCTCGTCTTTGGTGAGAATCGCCATGGATTCGCATTGTACACCAAGGACCGTCCTTTTTTGAATGCCCAATACAACTCTCGTACATATGTACAAGAACTGTATTCAAAGGACGATGTGCATGCCGGTGATTGCCGGAAGCGGCTGGTATTGCGCGGCAAGCGGGCCGACGATCTCATCCACCAATTTTTTATCCTTCTTCTCCGCGCGGTCGAATGTGTTCTTCGGAAGCGCGAGGCGGATAGGCGCGTGATCGTTCCCGCGCTTCAAAAGTTCATTGACCGCATCGAGCTGATTGTCGTAGACGTGCGCGTTGGAGATGGAGTGGCTGTAGACGCCGGGAACGACGCCAAGCTTTTGCGCGAGGATGCATTGCAAAAGCGCGAAGCCCGCGACGTCGGCGGGAAAGCCGAGCACCATGTCGTTGGAGCGGACGATGTTGTGGAGGTGGAGCCGCCCGCCGATGATGTTGGCGGTGAATGAGTACGGGCACGGCACGTTGGCCCGCCTCGTGCCGCCGAGACCGTCTTCTCCCGGATCCCACGTAACGACGACCCCGTGCCGCGAGCTCGGGTCTTTTTTCAGCAAGCGAACGAGAGCCCCGAGCTGGTCGCGCCCGAAGTGCTTGCGCCAGCGATAGCCGTAGGCGACCGTAACGACATCGGCTGGATTCGTGAAGCTATCCCAGATTTTCGTGAAATCGCGCAGAAAATCCGCGGGCCTGCGCGCGCCGGAGATGAACCATATCTGCTCGGCGACGAACATCTTGATGGGAATTTTACGCAGAGTAAGAAGCGGAAATCCATCCTTTTCAATGTCGAGCGAGAAGTGAAGTCCCGGAAGCGCCGTAGTCTCATGCTTCGTGCGCGCGTTCATGTCGCGCACGCCCTTCTCCATGATGCGCCGTAGCATTTCCCAATATAGCTCGTCGAAGCGGGTCATGCGCGGATTATAGTGCCCGCGCGAACCGGAGCAACCGCGCGGACATATCAACGATACTCCACGACCGTGGAGGATCGTTGATATCGAAAAACGGGACAAACGTCGCGCGCGTGATACATTATTCACGATATGACCGGCATCCTTTATCCCTACATCCCGCCCGGAAAGACGATCATGTATGTCGGTTTGGACAACGAATTCATGACCGCGGCCAAGGAGTTCGCGCGCGAGAACAACACGGTACAGCACGTCGGCGCGGCGCTCGTCGTCACGAACGGCCGCGTCATCGGCCGAGGCTCCATCGGAGCTGGAGTTCACGGCGAGCAAGGCGGGTGCATTCGCGAACGGCTGAATGTCCCGACCGGGACCCGCTACGACCTCTGCAAAGGGTGCGCTCACGAGTACCATAGCGAAGCTTCGGCAATCCGCGAGGCAAAAGAGCGTGGCGAGGACACGCGCGGCGCCGACCTCTACCTCTGGGGACACTGGTGGTGCTGTGAGCCGTGCTGGAGCGCGATGACGGAAGCGGGCATCGGGAACGTCTACCTCCTCGAGGGAAGCGAGCGACTTTTCAACAAGAGCAGTCCAGGCAACGTCATCGGACGGCAGTTCGAAACGCACTACACCTCGCGATGAGATCTAGGCTGGCGCCAAAGCGCAAAATTACAATAGCCGAAATTCCGCTACGGAGTACAATGGCGGGATGACCCGCGGGAAGTTCGTCGTGCTCGAAGGGGGCGAGGGCGCCGGGAAATCCGTCCAGATGGGGCGGATTCGGGAGATACTGCCGCACGGAGTGTTCACGCGCGATCCGGGCGGGGTGGAGACCGGCGAGGACATCCGGCGCATGGTTCTCTCAAAAGAGGCGCGCGGCATCGACGCCGCCACCGAGATACTGCTCTTCCTCGCCGCGCGCGCGCAGTTGATCGCCGAGCTGATCGCGCCCGCCCTCGAGAGCGGCAAGCTCGTCGTCTGCGACCGCTTCATCCTCTCCACCATCGCCTACCAGGCGTACGGGAGGAAAAAACTCGAATACCTGCCGCTCGTGAAGAGCGTCTTCGAGGCGATACATCACGGTTGCGTTCCCGATCTCACCATCTTCCTCGAAGTGTCGCCGGAGGTCGGGCTCGCCCGCGCGCGCGCGCGTCTCGAAGCCCCCAACCGCTTCGACGAGGAGGAGGTCGCGTTCCATGAGCGCGTCCGCGAAGGCTACAAAAAGCACCTCAACGACTATGGCAAGTCGGCCGTCGTCAACGCCGACAACGACATCGAGCAGGTTTGGCAGGACGTGAGAGAGGCATTACAATCCGCGCTATGACCGCGGCATCGGATCCATACGGATGCGTCGAGAAACAGGATCCGGAAGTGTACGCCGCGCTCGCGGGAGAAGAAAAGCGCGAAGCGGAAGGCGTCGAACTCATCCCTTCTGAAAATTATGTTTCAAAAGCCGTCCGCGAGGCCAACGGCTCCATCCTCACCAACAAATACGCTGAAGGCTACCCCGGCAGGAGATACTACGGCGGCCAGGAATTCACCGACCAGGTCGAGAGTCTCGCGATAGAGCGGGCCAAAAAGATCTTCCGGTGCGACCATGCGAACGTCCAGCCGCTCGGCGGCGCGAATGCCAACATCGGGGCGTATTTCGCCTGGCTCGATCCGGGCGACACCGTGCTGGGGATGGACCTCGGCCACGGCGGGCACCTCACGCACGGCGCGCCCGTCACCTACATGGCCAAGCTCTATCGCTTCGTCCGCTACAAGATGAAGAACATCGAGACGGGAGAGATCGACTACGACGAGATGCGCGAGACCGCGAAGAAAGAAAAGCCGAAAATAATACTCGGAGGGTTCTCCGGCTATCCGCGCGAATTGGATTGGCAGAAGATCTCCGACATCGCCAAAGAGGTCGGGGCCGTCGCGATGGCCGACGTCGCGCACATCGCTGGCCTGATCGCCGGGGGCGCCGCGAAAAACCCGTTCGACTACGGGTTTCAGATAGTTACGACGACGACGCACAAAACGCTCCGCGGCCCGCGCGGCGGCATGATACTTTCCAAGGGAATAGTCAGCAGTCCGTTGAAAGCGCCGGAGAAGACGGTCGAGAACCTGCCCACGCTGATAGACAGAAGCGTCTTCCCCGGATTGCAGGGCGGCCCGCACATGAACAACATCGCCGCAAAAGCGATCGCCTTCGGCGAAGCGCTACAGCCCTCGTTCAAGACGTACGCCGCGCAGATCGTGAAGAACGCGAAGGCAATGGCGAGGGTATTTCAGGAAGCGAACATCAGGCTCATCGCAGGAGGGACCGACAACCATCTCATCCTCGCCGACGTGTGGAGTTCGCTCTCGCTCGGCGGCAAAGAGGCGGAAGAGACGCTCGACAAGGTCGGCATCACCTTGAACAAGAACGCCATCGCCGACGACACGCGCAAGCCCTTCGATCCGTCCGGCATCCGGTTCGGGACTCCGGCGATAACGACGCGCGCATTCGGCGAAAAGGAATGCACGCGCGTCGCAGAGCTCATGGTCGACGCGATGAAAAATAAAAGCGACGAAAAGAAGCTCGTTTCCATTCGCGAAGAGATACGGACTCTCTGCAAAAAATTTCCGATTCCCGATACGTTCGCGTAGATACGCAAAAGGCATTTGCCTTTTGCCGTTTAACTTATCCATGTTCGGCATCGACCTCATCGCCCTCGTCCAGCTACTCGGCTACCCGGGGCTCTTCCTCGTCATCTTCCTCGAATCCGGCGTCTTCTTCGGGTTCTTTCTCCCCGGCGCTTCACTCCTCTTTATCGCGGGGATGCTCGCCTCTCTCGGCATCCTCAACATTTGGCTCCTCGTCCCCATTCTCTTTGCGGCGGCGGTTCTCGGAGACGCCGTCGGATACTGGTTTGGCGCGTGGATCGGCAGGGCGATCTACAAGCGCCCGAATTCGCGCTTCTTCAGGCAGGAGCACGTGCGGATCGCGCACGATTTCTTCGAGAGATACGGAAAGGCCGCCGTCCTCCTCGCGCGATTCGTGCCCATCGCGCGCACGTTCGTCCCCATCCTCGCGGGCGTCGGCGGCATGACCTTCCGGGTCTTCCTCTTTTACAACGTGCTCGGCGCGATCGTCTGGGCGTGCGGCGTTTCGCTCCTCGGATACTCCGCCGGACGCTACGTGCCCAACGCCGACCGCTATCTCACGCTCTTCATCGGAGGGATAATCGCCGCAACGGCCCTGCCGCTCCTCATCGCGTGGTGGAGGCAGTGGAAAGAAGAACACGCCGTGTGCCCGCGGGCCGTCGTGTTCGACCTCGACAACACGCTCGCCATGGCGTTCGAGCCCCTGCCGCCGCGAACGGCCGCCGGCCTCGCAAGTCTCCTCGAAAAGATCCCGGTCGCCATCGTGAGCGGCGCGACCATCGGGCGCATGGAGCAATACGTCCTTCCCGAACTTCCCGGCGGCGCGCGGCTCGACGATCTCTACCTCTTCCCCGACACCGGCGCGCTCTGCTACGTGTGCGAGAACGGGACGTGGCGGCCCGTATACGATCACCGCTTCGCGAAAGACGACTTTGAGAAGATCGTCGCGGCGCTCGAGGAAGGAATCCGCGCGACCGGGATCTGCGCGGACGCGCCGTGCTGGGGCGAGCGCATCCTCGCGCGCGAGAATCAGATAACCTTCGCGGGCCTCGGCGTGGACGCTCCGGGAGACAAAAAGCGCGCATGGGATCCCGACCGCGCCAAGCGCGCGAAGCTGAAAAGCTATCTCGACGAGCGTCTCGCGGAGCTTCCCGTCGACATCCGCATCTCCTCCCGCACTGCGATCGACATAACCCAGCGCGGCGTGGACAAGGCGAAGGCCGTGCGCTTCCTCGCGGAACGCCTCGGCATCGAGCCGAAGGAGATGCTCTTCGTGGGCGACGACCTCGGCGAGCACGGCAACGACGCCGTCGTCATTCCGACCGGCATCGCGACGCGGCAAACCTCCGGCCCCAAAGAAACCGCGCGCGTCGTCGAAGAACTCCTCGCCGCCTGCGCCTAACCCCTTCCCGACGAAGGACCGTCCTTCGTCCAATGGCTCTGATTAGCGCTCTAGCCGAAGGTGAAGGTGTAGGCCTTGATACCGGGGGTTTCAACCCGTATCTCGATGACGTGCGCGGCGTACCCCGCGCCCTCGATCAGGGAGTACAGCCTGTCTTCCAGCACCGTCACCTCCCCCTCCTCGTTCACGTCCGCTCCCCGCTCCGCGCCGAGTGGCTTGCCGTCGCGCGTGATAGTGAGAACGACCGGTGACGGAGCCGAGGCGACGAGGTAGACGTTCTTCGCGCTGTATATGAAGCGCATCTGCGCGCCCTTCGAGACGTTCTCTGCGTATTCGGGATCGAAGTTCCACGCGCCGCCGAGGTAGAGAGTGTTGCCGGAGAGCGTTTCGGGGAGCGCGAGCGTTTGAGGGCCCGGGACGCTCCGCGCGCCGTTGCCGAGGTATTCGTTGCGCGCCGAACCGAAATACACCTCCGGGCTTCGCACGCCGCCCGGCGCGACCTCGACGACGCCGGAAGGCTTCGAGACGCCGCGCGACGGCATGTCCATTCCCAGGCGCGCGGCGCGCTCCGCGAGCGCTCTTTGGATCGCAGATTCGGTTTCCTCATACGCGCCCTCGCCCGCGTGGTCGTAGACGATGTAGCCGTCTATGTCGATGAGGTACTTGCGCGGCCAGTAGCGGTTGCCGAAGGCGTTCCACGTGCGGTATTCGTTGTCGAGCACGATCGGATACGCGAGGCCGAATTCCTTCGCGGCTTTCTCCACATTGGCCTGCACCTTCTCGAACGCGAACTCCGGCGTGTGCACGCCGATGATGACGAGGCCGTCCTTCTCGTACGTCTCGTACCATGTCTTCAGATACGGCAGTGTGCGCTGGCAGTTGATGCAGGAGTAGGTCCAGATATCAATGAGCACGACGTTCTTGCCCTTGAACTCCCCTATCGTGATCGGCCTTCCGCCCGAGTTGATGTAGCCGTCGGGACTCACGAGCTCCGGCGCTTTTTGATACCTGACATTTTTTTCCGCGACCGAGAGCGTGCGTTGTTCCGTCGGGCCATTCTCCGTATCTTCCCTCGCCGGAAGCGCGCCCCACGCGAGGAACCCTCCCGCCGCGAGCGCGATGACGAGAACGCCGCCTATGACATATTCGGCGCGAATGGTCATTGCATTTCAAGCAGTTTCTGCTCAACGCGCGTGACATCGAGAAATCCCGTGTCGAGCACCCATATCTGAATGTCCTTGTCGAGGCCGCTGACGACCGCGAGCCCCACGAGAATGAAGAGCGCGCCGAGTGCGCGTTTGAACGTGCCGCGCGGATCCGCGGCCCAGCCGAGTCGGTCGGCGACTCTTTGACCGAGGAGCGCGATAAGGAGCAACGAGAGGCAAAGCCCGAGCACGAAGACGCCAAGGTAAGCGACGCCGAGCGCGAACGAGACCGGAAGCACGCTCGCGAGAAGCACGAAGTAGGTCGGCGAACACGCTGAAAAGACGGGACCGAGCGCCGCGCCCATGATAACGTCGCCCCAAAATCCTCCGCGTTGGAATCCGGCCGCCATCAGGCGATTGGAGCCACGACTGATGCTCCCTGCAAGAGGAAGACGTTCCCACATCGCTGGGAAAAGAAGCGTTGCGCCAAACGCGATGATGATGAGACCGGAAACCCACTTCCAAAAGGATTCCGGAACGCCGATGAGAACGGTTGAGGCCTTGAGAAGCAGTGTGAAAAGAATGAGCGAGACTCCGAGCGAGGCGACGATGACGAAAGCGCGCCGTCTGCTTGCGCTCCCTCCCTCCATCGAGCCGCCGACGATGACGGGTAAAAGAGGCAGAACGCACGGCGCAAGCACGGTTAAGACGCCGGCGACGAACGAGATAAGCAGGAGTGTCATGCGGCCTTACTGGATGCGCGCGAGCACTTGCGCGAGCGTCGTTGCGTCTCCCCACTTCGCGATCTTCGTGCCCTCTTCATCCACTTGTACGAACGTGTGCTGGTAGGTTATGCCGTACTTTTGCTTGAGCGAGGATGAATTATCGTAATCAACCTTCAGGATGTGAACGTCCCCGGGCAAGCTTGCCGCCTTGAATTCCGCATCGAGGGGGCGGCAGATGGGGCACCAATCTGCGTGGAAGTACAAGACGACCCTGCCGCTCTTTGCAAGCGCGAGCTTCTCGGGTGCGTAATCCTCGTACGTACCTTTCTCTTCCATCATCATCGAGTCGTCCTCCATCGCCGCGTCACCCCCCATCATTCCCTCACCTTCCACCTGCCCCGTAGGCAACTCGTTGTCCTTCGGGGTCATCGCGTCGTTCTCCATCATGGATCCATCCTCGAGCGTCGCCGGAACTCCTGCGTTCCCCAGCAAGAAATACCCCCCGCCTAAGACTGCAAGCGCGACGACAACCCAAACTATCATATTGTTCATACTCGTACCGAATTGAATGTAGTTAACTTTTATTTTAACGATCCGCTCCAGTGTAGGCGCGGCAGTAATAATGTCAAGTTGACTTGACACTCTCCCTGTGGACAAACCTACAGATACCGGTCGCCGTAGACGCGCGCGGAAACCTTCGCGACGATCATCGCAAGAAGCGCGACGACAAGCCATGGGTCTATCGCAGACTGCAATCCTTCCGCGATGATGCCGACAAGAAGTGTCGCGCTTCCCGCGAGGAACGCGGTGCGTCCCGCCGCCGAGCGGTGAGCCGCATCGCGCTCATCGACCGCGCGCTCGCGCAGGACGAAAACGGCGAACGCGCCGAACGCCGCGACGGCCGCCGCGAGCATCGCCATGTGCGCCATCGTCGGCATCCAAAAGCCGAACGGGTTCAGAAGCAACGCGGCGACGGCCGCGAACGCCGTCGCGCTGATTATCTCCGGGAGTGATCCTCGCGCCATAGCTATGAGTGTATCGCAAAAAGCGTATCGACGGGAACCTTGAAAAAACGCGCGAGTTTGAGGGCGAGGAGCACGGAGGGCGTGTACTTCCCCTTCTCTATCGCGATGACGGTCTGCCGCGAGACGCCGACCTTCTCCGCCAGCTCCTCCTGCGTAATCCCAGCCAGCGTTCGCCGCTCCTGCACCAGATTGCGTACCTCTTCGCGCATGGATACCGATAATGCCAGAGCCGGAGGGTACGTCAAGCATGCTTTACATGCGTAGACAGACGAAGGACCGTCCTTCGTGAACGAAGGACGGTCCTTCGTCCAGGTCCTTCGTACAGCACCCGCGCAAACTTGATATACTCCATGGATGACACTGCGCGAGGATATCGCGGCGCTTATCAAGGGAGACGTCGCGGACGACGAGACAACGCTCGTCGAGTACAGCCGCGACACGAGCATCTTCGAGCGTCGGCCCAAGCTCGTCGTCTTCCCCATGAACGCGGACGACGTCGCGGCGGTCGTGCGCTACGCGCATGAGGCGCGCTCGCGCGGAGAGAACGTATCCGTCGCCGCGAGAAGCGGCGGATCCGACATGACCGGCGGCCCGCTCACCGACTCCATCGTTCTCTCGTTCGCGAAATACATGCACCGCATCGGCGCGATAGCCGCGGACCCCGGCTCCGAGGGGACGGGTTTTGCGCTCGCGGAGCCGGGCGCGTACTACCGCGATCTCGAGAAAGAGACGCTGGAGCGGATCGGGATGCTCCTGCCCTCCTATCCGGCCTCGCGCGGCCTGTGCGCCGTCGGGGGCATCATCGGAAACAACGCCGGCGGCGAACTGACGCTTCGCTGGGGCAAGACCGACCGCTACGTGCGCGAGCTCGACGTCGTTCTCGCCGACGGCTCGCGCGCGACGGTAAAGCCGCTTTCCGCGCGGGAGCTCGCCGCGAAAGAATCGCAGGAGGACTTCGAGGGAGAGATATATCGCAAGACGCGCGCGCTCATCGAGAAGAACGCCGATGCGATAGAGGCGGCGCGGCCGCACGTTTCGAAAAACTCCGCCGGGTACGCGCTCTGGGACGTGGCCGACCGCGAAACCGGCGCGTTCGACCTCACGCGGCTCATCACCGGTTCCCAGGGCACGCTCGCCCTCGTTACCGAGGCGAAGCTCGGCCTCGTGAGGCTTCCCGCGCATCACGCGATGCTCGTGGTCTTTCTCTCCGATCTCGAGATACTGCCGGAGATCGTGAAGCGCGTTCTCTCCTTCGAGCCGGAATCCTTCGAATCGTACGACAAGTACACCTTCAGGCTCGCGATGCGCTTCTTGCCGCAACTACTCGGGCAGATGGGCGTCGTGCGGATGATGGAGCTCGGCGTCGCGTTCATCCCCGAGATGTGGATGGTCGCCACCGGCGGCGTGCCCCAGCTCGTTCTGATGGCGGAATTCGCGGAGGAGACCGCCGCGCAGGCGCTCGCGAAAGCGCGATGGGCGCACGACGAGCTTCTCGATCTCGATATCTCGATGAAGATCGCGAAGAGCGAGGCGCAGGAGGCGAAGTACTGGACGGTGCGGCGCGAGAGCTTCAACCTCCTCCGGAAACACATGCCGGGGATGTCGGCGGCGCCTTTCATAGACGATTTCGTCGTGCCGCCCGAGAGCTACCCGAAGTTCCTTCCCGAGCTCGACGCGCTCCTTTCGGGCTACAAGCTCGTCTTCACGGTCGCAGGCCACATCGGGAACGGCAATTTCCACATCTTCCCCTTCATCGATATGAGCTCGCACAAAAATCGCGACATCATCCTCGAGCTCTCGCCGAAGGTGTACGAGCTTGTCGCGAAGTACCGCGGCTCGATCACCGGCGAGCACAACGACGGCATCGTCCGCACGCCCTACCTTCCCCTGATGTTCCCACCGCGCATGATCGAACTCTTCGCCGAGGTGAAAGAAATCTTCGATTCGCTGAACATCCTCAATCCCGGCAAAAAGACGGGCGGCGCCGTCGAAGATATCGAGCGGAGCATGATCACGCGCTCGTAGCGCAGGGCCCCGAGGGCAAGCCCTAGGATGGACGTTGAGACGAACTCTTTCGCCTAACGAACAGCATCAAGACGATGAGGAACGAAAAGAGCGTGAAGGCCATGAGGGGAAATGTGATGTAGCCGAATTCGAAGACGAAGCGTTGCGCGCAACTCACGCCCGCCGCCGGACACGGCAAGGCGCCCGAAGGCAGGACCTGGAGCGCATGATTGTACAAAGCGAACCCGGCTCCGGCGAGGGAGAGCGCGACGGAGTACGCCGCAATCCCGGCATCGCGCTTGTAGAGCGCGATGCCGAACATGAGGACCTGCGGGTAGAGGAAGATGCGTTGCCACCAGCACAGGGGGCACGGCTCAATGCCAAGAACGTTCGAATAATACAGGGTCGCCGCGCTCGCTCCGAGCGAGAAAATGAATCCGAGCCACAATCCCCGCGAACTCACCCATGCGGCAACCGACTCCAGCGCCGGGACCGTTTTTCGGAGGAGGAGGACCGCGACGAGCGCCACGATCGCGAAGTGCATCAGCAGAGTGCCGAGCGCAAGCCAGAAGTTTATCGTCTCAATATGCATAGTTAGTAGATAGTAGTGCGTAGTCAGTAGCAAGAAATACAAACTCAATGTATGTTCTACTTACTACTAACTATTTTCTACTTACTACTTTGGCAATGCGCAGTCCGTCTTCTCGGCAAGCTCCTGCAGTGCGCGCTCGCCCGTGAGGCGGCTTTCGTCGGCGAACTCCCACGTGGGATAGTTGGTAACGTTTTTGTCCTTGCAGACCTGCAATTGGCCCTTCCCGTCCGGCGTAGAACACTCGACGTACGGCAGGAGCGGCGCCGCGCTTCCGAACATCGCCTTTTGCTTCTGGCAGTGCGGGCACCAGAACGCGCCGTAGAACACGGCGCCCTTGTCCTTCAGGCATTGCGCGAACCCGTCGAGGTTGCCCGGCCCCGTCCTGACGAAAACCGCCATGCCGGCGCCCGCGACGACGAGCAGAAGGATACCGAGCCAAAATATGAGCGCGCCTTTCTTCACCCGTCCAGTATAGCGTACAATCCCGCTCTTTCAACATCTCGTGCGTTCGGCGCGAATGGCGCGCGCGAACGGGCGGGATACAATGCCCTCATGCCTCAAAAGGAGCACATCGACAGGGACTTCCTCCTCCAGATAGTCCAGCCAGCGCTCATCGGCCTCATTGACGGATCGGTCTCGACCCTTGCGCCGCTATTCGCCGCGGCGTTCGCAAGCCAAGACCCGCGCATCGCATTTTTGGTAGGCACGGCCGCGGCGATAGGCGCGGCGGTAAGCATGGCATTTGCGGAAGCGCTTTCAGATCCCGGCTACCAGACGGGAAGAGGCCATCCGATGATCCGAGGAAGCATCGTGGGCGCGACGACATTCTTCGGAGGCATTTTCCACACCCTCCCGTTCCTCCTGCCCGATTTCACGTCCGCTCTCTACCTTGCCTACGCGGTGGTCGGCATCGAGCTTCTCTTAATCGGCTACGCGCGCTATTACTACTTCAAGGCGAGCTTCTGGTTCTCGGTCGCGCAAGTGGTGTTCGGCGGAGCGCTCGTCTTCCTCGCCGGCGTCCTCATCGGTAGCGCATGAAAATAGTTGACAGTGAACAGTGTACAGTTTACTGACGACGTAGAGCGAGTGAAATGCTGTTTACTGGTTACTGTTCACTGTTCACTGCATTGCCGGCATTTGCATCCGACGGGGCGGATGAATTCGTCGAAGTATTCGTCGCCGTAATCGATGGTGAGTTCCTCCCCCGCCGCGATGGCGCGCGCGGCGTGGATGAAGATGCGCCCGCCGCGCGCGCTCGCTTCGCAGTTGGGCGCGCAGGAATGGTTTACGAACCGCCCCTTGTGTCGCTCCTCGCCCGCGTCTATGGTCCACGCATCGTCGACCTCGAAGAGGTAGCGGGACGAAAGCGTGTCGGCGTACGAAGTGGGAATGCGTTCCCCCGTATATTCGACGACGAATTCCCCCTTCAGGAATCTCCGCGCGGCGAAAAGCCCGCTCCCGAGGCCGGGGCGCGGACGAACGGCGTGCGGTTCAGAGGACATGGCGAGAAGAGTCTACCATCCGGCGATACGTCCCGTGAAGGAGGCGAGGCCTCCGTCTCGCGTTATACTTTCGGCATGGGTGATGCGGCATCGCTCGTGCTGATAGCCGACGGCGCGTTTTTCCTCGCGCTTGCCGCAAGCGCCGTGTTCGGCGCCATTTTCGGATACGTCTGGTTTTGCGGCGAACGCCGCACTGTTGCGCTCGCGGGCATCTCGATCTACGCGATCGGCTGTATCCTCATCCTCCTCTTCGCTCTCTCCACGACGGGCATCGGCGTATGAGCGGCGCCGCAGACACACTGCCGAACGAGCGGGAGATCGCGCGCACGCACGCGCACTGGATCGTATTCGCGCGCGACGGAGGCGCCGCCGCCCTCCTCGGCCTCGCGCCGCTCCTGATGTCTCCCCTCTTCGCGGGCGGCATCTTCTCCTATGTCGCCGGAGACTACGCGGCGCTCGCTCCCGTGCTGGGATATCTCTGGGTTCTCGTCGCCTGGATCGCGCTTGCGGCGACGTGGACGAACTACCGCGCCGGCCGCCTCATCATTACCGACCGCCGCGTGACGTACCGCATCGAGACCGCGCTTCTCTCCCGCGCGGCGAAAACGTGGCGCATGGACCGCATCGAGGAGGTTTCCGCGGACAAGCGCGGCTTTCTCCAGACAACCCTCAACTACGGCACGGTGACGATACGGACGGCTGGCGGCGCGTCGCCGGACGTTCTCGCCGACATGCCCGATCCGGAGCGCCTGCGGGACGCCATGTTTGAGGGCGCCGCCTCCATCACGGCGCTCGCCGCGGCGAACGAACGCCAGGAACAGCTCCTGCACACCGTCAGTCACGAGGTCAAGGCGCACCTCACCAAGGATGCCGCGGCGCTCGCCTCCATCGCCGAGGGAGATTACGGGCAAGCGCCGGAACAGTTGAGAAAAATGGCCGGCGAGGCGCTCGCCGAAACGAGAAAGGGCGTCGGCATGGTGACGAACCTCCTGCACGCGTCGGATTTCAAAACGGGCGCCGTCGCGTTCGAGGCGCGCGTCTTCGATCTGAAAGCGGCCGTGCGGGACGTCGTCGAAGGATCGAGGCCGGACGCCGCGCGCAAGGGGCTTTCGCTCGAGTGCGTCGCGCCGGAGGAAACGTACCTCGTCGCCGGAGACGGGCAAAAGATACGCGACCACGTGATCCGCAACCTCCTCGACAACGCCATACGATACACGCCGCGTGGGTCGGTGCGCGCGGCGCTCGCGCGCGTCGATCGGTTCGTCGTTCTCACGGTGGCCGATACCGGGATAGGCCTCTCCGAAAGCGATCTCTCCCGGCTCTTTACCGAAGGCGGCAGGGGTGAGAACTCGACGGCGGTGAATCCCTCGAGCACGGGCTACGGGCTCTCGATCGCGAAGTCCGTGGTCGAGGCGCACGGCGGTTCGATCTGGGCGGAGTCGGGCGGCCGGGGCGCGGGCTCGCGATTCTACGCGTGCTTCCCCGCCGCGCGGCGTTCCATCGCCCGCTCGGAGGATGTATAGTAGTGAACTATGACGCGGGAGAAAAAACTTTCCACGGAGCCGTACAAGGGCGTGCGGGATTTCTATCCCGAGGATCAGTTCATCCAGAGATACATCTTCGAGCACATGGAGCGCATATGCGAACTCTTCGGCTATGAGGAGTACAGCGCCTCTCTGCTGGAGCCCGCGGAGCTGTACCGGAGCAAGACTTCGGAGGAGATCGTGAACGAGCAAACATACACCTTTACCGACCGCGGCGAGCGCGAGGTGACGCTCCGCCCCGAGCTCACGCCCACCTTCGCGCGCATGATAGCCGCGCGAGCGCGCGAGATACCGCTTCCGGCGCGCTGGTACACGATCGGGAACGTCTTCCGATACGAGCGCCCACAGCGCGGGCGCCTGCGCGAGCACTGGCAGTTGAACGCCGACATCGCGGGCGTCGGTGGGGTCGAGGCAGACGCTGAGATCATCGCCATGGCCCACGGCGTCATGCGCTCCCTCGGCGCCGACGAGCGCAACTTCGAGATACGCGTCTCGGACAGGCGCCTCCTCGACGCCGCATACGGCGAACTGGAGGTTCCCGACGATCTCCGCCCCCGGATAACGCGTCTTCTCGATCGGAGAGGCAGGACCGGAAACTTCTCCGAAGAACTCGCGAAGCATCTCGGAAAAACGCGCGCCGAAGGCCTGATCAGGCGCCTGGACGAAACCGCTTCGACGGCATACCTCGAGGAGCTGCGCACCGAGCTTGAATACATGGGCGTCCGCAACATGATCGTGGACACGAAGATCACGCGCGGATTCGACTACTACACCGGCATGGTATTCGAGGTCTACGACACCGACGAGGCGAACCGCCGCTCGATATTCGGCGGAGGCCGCTACGACGACCTGCTTTCGCTGTTCGGAGGAGAAAAAATACCGGCCGCCGGCTTCGCGATGGGCGACGTTACCGCGCGCGACTTCCTCGAGACGCACAACCTCCTTCCGGCCTACGCGCCCGCGACCGAACTCATGATAGCCGTCGTCGAGGAAGACGCGACGCCGCACGCCATTAAGCTAGCGCAGGATCTGCGGCGGCAGGACGTGACGGTCGCGGTCAACTTCTCCGGCAGGCGACTCGGCGACCAGATACGCCAGGCCGACAAGATGAGAATACCGTTCGTGATCGCGGTCGG
>Ga0155713_126_pt2 | contig 15584 bp, 14 predicted proteins | sample RifCSPlowO2_01_FD_107370 | JGI IMG/M metagenome (GOLD analysis project Ga0155713, IMG submission 107370) | Candidatus Kaiserbacteria bacterium RIFCSPLOWO2_01_FULL_59_34
ACGAGATCCAGAAGCCATTTTTCCCACCCTTCGGGAATAGCCGCAAACGCGGCAAAGCCGCGTTTGCGGCCTTCGATGAGCGTCGCTTGCACGAGCTTGAACGCGACCGCCGCGCCGCACAGATCGCGGAACGGGTACCCATCGCGTTTTGGGTTCAAAACAGCGACGGCGTCGGGGGGCGCTCCATTCAATTCATGATGATCCGTAACGATTACATCCACACCCTTCCCCTTCGCGAAGGCGACCGCGTCCACCGCGGTCGTTCCCACGTCTACCGTGATAATGAGAGAAACGCCGCGAGAGGAAAGTTGTTCGATCGCCTTGACATGAAACCCGTACCCCTCGCGGTCGCGGTGCGGTATATAGACCTCGAAATTCCCGTACCCGATCTTCTCGAAGAAATCCGAGAGCAGTGCCGCGCCGGGAATGCCGTCGCAGTCGAAATCCGCATACACCGCAATGCGTTCTACGTTTTGGATCGCGAGCAAAAGCCTCGCCACCGCCCCATCCATCCCCTGCAAGAGGAGGGGCGCATGCGTGTGCAGTTCGTAATCCGGTTCGAGAAACGTCCGAATATCGGCTTCCGCCGTAATGCCGCGCCTCGTAAGGAGATCGCGCACAAGTTCGGAAATTTCAGGCATAGTTCACAGTGTACAGTATGAATCTGAGTCCTCTGTTCACTGTTCGCTGTTCGCTGTAAACTGATTTCATGGATTGTATCTTCTGCAAAATCGTCGCGGGAGAAATTCCCTCGTTCAAAGTATATGAAGACGAGCGAATTGTGGCATTTCTCGATATTCGACCCGTCAATCCCGGACATACGCTCATCGTGCCTAAGACACACTCAAAAAATATTTTTGATATTGTTGCTGAAGATTGGACTGCGATTGCAGATGTCGCTCGGATACTCGCAATTGCGATTGAAAAAGCAGTTTCGGCGGATGGGATCAACATTGCCATGAACAACCGCCCTGATGCCGGCCAGCTTGTCGAGCACGCGCATGTGCACCTCATCCCGCGCAAAAAAGGAGACGGGTTGAAACTCTGGCCCCAGCATCCGTACCCGGAAGGAGAGGCCGAGAAAACTGCGGAAAAAATACGCTCGGCTCTATAAAGAAGGCCGCCCCTATCCTCGCCCCACAGGGGCGAGGTATTTCGCGGGGCGGCGCCGGGCTTCTTTTTTGGAAGAAGAAGCGCCCGCCGGCGCTTCACATCTGTCAGTCTCTCGACCCCGTAGCTTTGCTACGGGGTATTCGGCGAAGTAGAATAAATTGGCTGTTTGAATATTTGTGCAGGTGAACAGATTATCAAATAGCTAATTCGGACAAACAAACCGACAGTTGGGCCCCGTGCGGCCAATCCACGAGCCATCGGGGCATTGCATGGCGTCGGCAGTGCAGGCAACCGGTTGATCTTCGCAGCGGCCCTCCCGAACGAACGTTGCGCCATCAGCTCCCATGAAGCATTTGTTCGAGTATGTCTTGTATTCAACGCGGCAGGGAGCCAAACATGCCGGCTGAGAATAGTAACAAGCTGGGCATGTGGTCTTTTGTCCGCAGACGGGATTGTATTCGAGCGTGCAGTATGTAGGACTCTCTCCGATGCGCACCGTTGTGGTGCTTCGCGCCTCTTGTCCTGAAGAATCGCGTACGACGATCGAGATGGTGTACGTGCCTGTAGCGCTGTACGAGTGCGTAAACGTCGTCGTCTGCACGAATGTCTCTCGCGCCGCAAAAGTCGCCATGGGAGCGGGCGCAATAACTTCATCGCCCCATGTGATCGAATACGTCAGTTGGCCATTTTCAGGATCGCTCGCCTGTATTGTCCATGTGCCCATTTGATCCACGTCCAATGTCGTCGGCCCGGAGAACGAGGAAATGGTCGGTGGCCTGCCTGCAGGAGCGCCGCATGCGCCTTGGTGGATGAACGTCGCGCCATCGGCTTCCATCGCGCAGAGATTGCCGTACGTCTGCTCTATCGGATCGCACGGCGTCGTGATGCAGACGATGGGCTTTGAGCCGCAGACCGGCGCGTACTCTTTCGTACAGACAATCGGCCCTCCGCCCCCTCTGCACCAACGTTGAATGCGCTCACGCGTCATCGGGCCCACCGAGCCGACGGCGGAGACTCCTTGCGCGGCTTGCCACTTCGCCACCGCTTGTGCAGTAAGCGGGCCGAAGTATCCCGTCGCGTTCGCCGAGAGGTATCCTTCCGAGCGGAGGAATTCCTGCAGGCCGAGAACGTCGTCGCCGCGTGCGCCGGGAGAGAGATTGTGATAGAGAACACTACAAATCCGGTGCTGTACAGTATCGGGCGGGAGGGGCGGCGTTGTGGAGGGAGTGGTGAGCTTCGCAAGTTGCGCCTGAAGAGAAGCAACTTGTGCGAGAAGCTGCCGAATCTGCGCCTGTATCTCTGTTGCCGTCTGGGCCGAGGCGGCCGGCACAAAGAATGCGCCGACCGCTCCGGCTCCGACGATTATGAGTGCTATGGCAAAATTCCGACCCACCTTCATAGTGTTAGTAGAGCAAACAAGTATGAAGACGAACTAAACTCGTCTTTCTTTCAGTCTTTATCGGCACACCGCCGGAGGCTCTCCGATCGCCTGTTCGAGGTAGCCGAGCGCTTCTTCCGTCCCGCCGATCTCATCAATGAGGCCGGCATCGAGCGCCGCTTGCCCTGGCAGGGTCGAGCCGTCGGCGAACGCCGCGACGCTCTCGACGGGCATCCCGCGGTAGAGGGCGACGGCGCGCACGAAATTGTCGTGCGAGACGTTCACGTCGCGCATGATGAGCGCACGCTCGGCGTCCGTCAGAGGCTTGTCCGGATTGTAGGTGTCCTTGTACGGAGCCGAACTCAACTGGTGGAACGTGACGCCTTCCCGCCTGTTCTTCTCCGATATGTCGGTATACGAGCTCGAGACGCCGATAGAGCCGACGGCGGAATTCTCGGAGGCGAAGACCACGTCGGCGGCGGCGGCCGCGAGGTAGCCCGCCGAGGCGCCGACGTCGTGGATGACGGCCGCCGAGGGTTTCCCGAACCGCCTGATCGCGGAAGCTATCTCGGTCCCCGCGACGGCGACGCCTCCGCCCGATTCGACATCGACGAGGAGCGCTTTGATGCTCGGATCCGCCCGTGCGGAGCGCAACATTTCTTCGATCTCGGTCGAGATCGAAAACGCGGTGTCGGGTGCGGGAAAAAGGCCAGGATCGTCTTCGGAAGGCGCCTGCGCGAAAGAGCTTGCGGGCCGTATCGTAACGATCGTCCCGTACACGGGCACTTTGAGCACGTTGCAGTACTCTCCGGCGTTCTCGGAGAGGGCGAGCGATGGCAGAAGACCGGCCCACCACAAGACGGAGGCGGTCGCGACCGCCGCGCCAAGGAACGCTACCGCAACAACAAGCGAACCCCGCCAGAGGTCGATCATGGGTCCACTCTACCACTCTATGGAGTGAGGCGAGCGGCAATCCACATGCCGCCTATTGTAGCGCCGCGATGCCGGGCAAAGTGCCCTTTAACAAATACTCCAACATGGCGCCGCCGCCCGTGGAGAGGAAGCCCAGGCGCTCCTGTAACACGCCGGAGGCCTCGATCGCCGCAATCGTGTCGCCTCCGCCGATGACGACTTGCGCGCCCCCCTCGCGCGCCTTTGCCACAAGCTCCGCGATCTGATGCGTATAGGAATTGAACCCTTCTTCATAGACGCCGGTCGGCCCGTTCCAGAGTATGAATTGCGCCTTCGCGATGTACGGCGCGAGCATGGCCACGGTGTCGGGACCGCAATCAACGACTTTGTCGTCTGCGCCGACCTCATCGGGTTTCTTGACGCGCGCCTGCCCGTCCGACGTCTGCGCGGTCACGTCGATAGGCACGAGGAGGCGCGTGCTCCCGAGAACGTCCGCCGTCGGAAGCTCTTTCGATATGAGAGAACGTCCCGTCGAAAGGCCGCGCGCTTTAAACACATCGTTCGCCAAGGCACCCGTGAGAAAGAGGTTGTCGTATTTCTCAAGGAGGAGCTTCACGAGCGGCGCCTTCGTTTCGAACTTCGCGCCGCCAAGAATGGCGAGTGATGGATGCGCAGGATCGCGCGCGGCATCTATTTCGCGTATCTCGTCGCGCACCAGGAGCCCAGCATACGCAGGGAGAAGTTTTGCCACGCCGACGATGGAAGCGTGCGCGCGGTGCACGGCGGCAAATGCATCATCAACATAGAGCTCAGCGAGAGAGGCGAGCTCGCGCGCGAACGACTCATCATTCTCCGTTTCTCGCGCATCGCGGCGCAGATTTTCGAGAAGAAGGATGTCGCCCTCACGCATCGCTTCGACCGCGCCGCGCGCCGCCGGCCCCACGAGGTCGGCGATGAAAACAACGGGGCCGAATTTTTTCATCGCGCGCGCGACCGGCTCGAGTGATTCCTCCGGATCGCGACCGATATGCGAAACGATGATGACCTTCGCGCCGCCCTCGGAAAGATATCGAACGGTTTCCCATCCTTGCTTGATGCGAAAAAGGTCAGTGACCTCGCCGCCTGCAACAGGGACGTTGAAATCGCTGCGAACGAGTACGCGTTTCCCTTTCAATTCTTCAAGCGGTATTTGGTCAACACATCGCATGGTCATGCATTTTCGATCACCTTAAGAAGCGCGGAAAATCCCTTCGCGTCTATGCTCGCGCGCCCTACAAGAAATCCCCGCACCTCCGCCTCGCGGAGCATCGCCCCGGCGTTCTTCTCGTCGACGGAACCGCCGTAGAGTATCTTCAGGCTCCTCCCGGCATCGCCGTGGGTATCAACGATGCACTTGCGCATGAATATCGCCATCTGGTGCATCTCGCGGGGATCCATCGTCGTATCCTTGCCGACACTCCAGAGCGGCTCATAGACGACGAGAACGCCGCCCAATTTTGCAGGCGCGACATCGGCAAGCGCGGCGCGAAGCTGTTCGCGCACCACCCCATACTGGTCTCCGCCGTCCGTCCGCTCCTTCTCGCCGACGCACAGTATCGGGGTCATCTTTAGGGCAAGCGCGGACGCGACTTTTTTCCTCACATCATCGTCCGTCTCTCCCTCCGCTCGCCGCTCGGCGTGACCGATAATAGCATAGTGGGCCCGCGCATCATGCGCCTGCCGGAGCGAGATCTCCCCCGTGTGCGCGCCACCAGCCTCCCAATGCGCATTCTGCACCGCAAAGGCCACCCGGGAACCGCGATACCTCTTGGAAAGCTCCCGCAAAAAGACGGCGGGCGGCGCGATGACGACGTTCGATTTTCGAGCCTTCTCCGCCGCCTTTCTCGTCGCTTCAAACAGTTTCTTCGCTTCCCTAAATGTGGGAGGGTTCATTTTCCAGTTGGCGACGACAAGTGCACGCATATTCATTTTCCGGAGCGAGCGAATGCGAGCGGAGTCCAGCACCAATTCGCGATTTCCTGATTCGCGAATTTGGCGCTCGGGCAATTGGCGACGACGATGTATTTCATCATGGCAGGATTGTATCATTGCTCGCGCCAGAGCACGTAGCCGTAGTCGACGCGCGCGGAGGGCGTGAAGGGCGCGGGGTCGAAGGCCTGCAGGCGGTCGTAGGTCGTGTAGCGATTCTGGAAACCGGAACTGCCATACCATGTGGCGGCGCGCAACTTCGAGATGATGGAGCCGTTCAGGGTGAGCGAATTGCGAATGTTGTACGAAGTGCCAGAATATCCGTAAAAGTACCTGCCGTAAAAACCGTTTTGCGCGACAAAAACGCCACGAATTGACATGTCATTGGGAACCTTGTTCGCGAAGCGGACCGCGTGTTCGGCTATCGCGGTGAGTCCGGTGGTGCCGTCGGTCGTCGCGTAGCCGATGTTTCCCTCCGAAACACTTATGGTACCGCCGAGAATGATATCCGGGCTGAAACTCCCTGGATCCGCCGCGACGACCGTCATCTTGCCGGAAACAGTTCCGCTTATCCATGTCTTGGCCTCCGAGTAGATGAGTGCGCAGTCGGACAGAAGAGAATACGTGCCGACCGTAGTCTCGCTCGCTATATCCGAACGGTCGGTTACTAAATTTCCGGTTTGCGGATCAAATGCGCTCGACAACGAGTTTGTGCTCGTCACGCGCTTCACGGTTACCGTGCCGTCCGAATTGAACACGATGTGAAATCCCTTCGACTCGCTCCCGCCCACGGAGGAAAACTGGCTCCCCTGGGCGATGCCGTCCAGATACACGCGGATCGGCGAGAGGTAGAGGCCGTCTGCATTGGCATAGCCCTGAAGCGGCGCGGTATCCGCGATCATCGTGGCGAAATTGATCTCGCCGACGGGAAATTGCCACAATGCGCTCCCCGGTCCGTTGCCGAACACGCCGTCTTCCCATCGCGATGGACTACAGCCGAATGAAGACGTGCACCAGAACTCGTCCTCGCCGAGCTTGCTGGAAACCGTGGAGTTGTTCGTACCATCCATGCGTACAACGCTGTTCCCGTGTACGGGACCCGTTACGTTGGACGCGTACCAGACCCCGCTGTCAGTGACGAAGGCATACTCGGCAACAGCCGGACGCATATAGCGCGCGGCGAGGGTTCGCTTGAAGCGCGCGTCGGCGTTGGAGACGCCTTCCGATCCGACGTCTATCCACTGCACGCGCCCGCACTGCATCTTTGCGCTCGCGGTGATATTCGCGCTTCCGAGCTCTCCACCCTCCGGATCGTTCACGGCGTATGAATACGAAGGCTGAAGGCCAGTGCCGTCCTCACGAATAGCCGTGTTGTGCGCGACGTGCCACTTAAAATACTCGAGGCCGCTCTCGGCGATGGAGAGCGCTTCCTCGCGCGCGTGGAGCGCACGGCCATACTTCGCCTGCTCCAAGACGTAGCCGACGAGCGCGCCCATGATGAGCGTGAAGACCCCCATGAAGGCGACGACCAAGAGCGTGGTTACGCCGCTCTGCAGTTGACAGTTGACAGTTGACAGTTGACCGCGGGACTGGGCCCTTTTTCCTGAAAGCTGAACGCTGAAAGCTGAAAGCTGCATACTATTGTCCCGAGAGGTTCCGCAGTGCGGCGGAAGAGCGGATGTAGAACGGGTCGGGGAGCTTCCCCGTGTCAACGTCCACGACGATGTTCACCGTCACGAAGCGCACCGCGGCAATGTCGGCATAGTCCGTTACCTGCGCGCCCTCCTCGTCGTAATACGTGAACATGACGAGGCTTTCGTCGGCATTGCGCACGTACTGGGAGACGACGGATGTCGTTTCCGCCCCCGTGTAGGCGGGCGGATCGCCCGACGGATCGCCGACGCCCTCCATGACGGCGGAGCCGTTCAGGTAGTAGCGCACCTTCTCGATGAGCGGGTCCGCGTCCACGTCCGCGTAGAACGCGAACTGGTCGTCCGCAAGGGAGACGATCGGGTACGCGCCGTCGGAGGCGTACGCCGCCTCGCGGATTGCGCGCACCATCGCGTCGATGCCGCGCTGGGCGGAGGCGACCGAACTTGCCTGGTCGAGAGTAACGGCGTTCACGCGGTAAAAGTAGAGGATGGACGATACGACGGCTCCCACCGTGAACGTGAATACCGAAAGCCACACCAGGACTTCGAGTGTGGAAAATCCGAGGGAGTATCGCATACGACTATTAGAGCATGTCTGGAAACCCCTCCCGCCGTAAGGTTTCCGCGACGAGGACTGTTTGAGCGAAGCGAGTTCCGCAGGCGCGGAAACCTGAAGGCGGGAGTGAGTGTGGGTTTCCGAACATGCTCTATTGCGGCATGAGCACGACGTTCTCGACGGTGAGTCCGGAAACCGGCGCGGTCCCGCTTCCGCCGGCATAGCCGTCCGCCGTCACGACGTAGCCGTACGTCCCTTCTGGAATGTCCGAGAAGAACGCGCGCCCGCACGAGCCGGAGGTCGAGGTCGCCGCGTACGAGGGGCCGGAAATGGCGATGGTCGCGCCGGGCACGGACTCGCCGGACCCTCCGGCGACAGCGATCGTGAGGGCGTGCGCCGCCTGCGTGAGGTAGAGGGAGGTGCTCTGCGCGGCATTCGGCGGGAGGTACTCCGCCTGCGGCGCGCACGAGTACGCGAGTTCGTACCCGCTCGCGGCGGGGATCGTTATCTCGTACGTATCCCATTCCATGTTCGAGAGCGCGAGGACGCCCTGCGCGTCGGTCTGAAGACTTTTTTCATACTTGTAGACGATCGGGTCGGTGCCGATGCGCTTCGCGCCGCGCATGTCGAACGCCGCGTTCCCGAGCGGCACGGGACCGTAATCGTAGAGAACATCGTACGAGTCTACCGAGGGCGTCGTGCTCGCGTCTCCGGTCGAAAGCGTCGCGCGCACGGCGATGGCCGGGTACGTACTCGTGGAGAGGCCGTACAGATCCACCGCCGGAGACGAGAATCCCGCGGCGTTGCCCGGCAGAGCCGCGTCGGGGATCGGAGCGCCGTACGCATCGAGGAAACGGAAGATGACGGACGTATCCTCGGGCGTCGAGCCGCTCCAGCTGAACTCGCGCCAGCGCGCGAGGTAGGGGGGGCCGATCAAAACGGATTCCAGTTCGCCCCACGAAGGATACGGGTCCGAGCCCGAAAGGCGCGCGACCCCGGCAGAAACCGCGATGTCAGTGGAGGAGGCCACCTGGCCGTCGCCGCTGAACGTTTCATCCCACGTCTCGCGATCGATCGCCGAGAACGTGCGGACTGTCTTTCCGGCGAGGTAGTCAATGCCCGAGTCCGGGGAACCGAATGTTACGGTCGTCGTCTGATTCTGGAACACGGCCGCGTGCGCGGGCGTCGGGTTCGGATTTTCGGGACTCGATGCGTAGGTTTGAGCGCTGTTGTAGCCCGCTTTCGAGACAGAAACTTCGTAGCCCGAAGCGACGGGAGCTCCGGCAATGACGACGCGGCCGCTGTCGTTCGCGTAGGTCGCGATGTCAACCGCGGGGACAATGGAATCGTTCACAATCTCCACCCGCGCGTTCGGGACCGGCTCGCTCGTCGCGTTCAAGACATCTATGCGGAGCGTGCCGCAGGGCGTGCCGCAGTCCACCTCTTCCCCGTTCAGGGGTTCGACGCGGGCGACCATGAGGACCCGTCGCTCCCCCGTGCGCGAATCCCACGACATCTCGATGCGCACTTGCTTGTAATCGACGATCCTGCCGTTCTCGTCCGCTTCGTTCTCGCCGTCCTCCGGATCGTCCGCGTATTGGATGGTCGTGCGGCGCGTGTAGGGAATGCCGCTTAAGGTTACCGGTTCGGACTGCGCGATGGGACCCGAGGGAATGCCGCCCACGGTGCCGACCGAAGCGTAATCGAGGCTCCGCACGTACTCCATGCGCTCGTTCATGAGCGCCAATGCCCCGGCGCGCGCCCTGTTGTTCGTCACCACGTCTATCGAGAGCTGGAACGCCGCGAAGATGCCCAGGAATACGACGAGCATCAGGGCCGATCCGACGACCGTGTCGATGAGCGTGACGCCGCGAGAACAGCTTCCAGCTTTCGGCTTTCGGCTTTCAGGAAAGAAGGGCGGTTGATGGATTTGGTTCATGCTGAAAGCTTACAGCTGACACCTGAAAGCTACCCGATATTCTGCGACAGCGAGTAGATGGGCGTTATCATCGAGACCGCGAAGAAGCCGACCGCGCCGCCGATCGCGACCATCAGGAACGGCTCGATGATGGTTGAGAGGTCCTTGGTCTTCCGATCCACCTCGTCTTCGTAAAAGAGCGCGAGGCGCTTCAGCATCTCCGAAAGCGCCCCGGTCTCCTCGCCGACCGCCATCATCTCGCCGACGAACGCCGGATAGAGATCTTCGCGGCGCACGAAGGCGCTCGACATGGGCTCTCCCCGCCCGACGCTCTTGCCCGCCTCCGCGATGACGTCGCGAAAGTACGAATTTTGGACCACCTGCCCCGCGATCTCGAGAGAAGCAAGAACGTCGACGCCGGAGGAGAGGAGCGAGGCGAGCGTGCGCGAGGTGCGGGCCGCGTTCACCTCCCTCACCATTACCCCGATCAGCGGCATCCGGACGAACGTGAGGTCCGCCGCCCGCTTCCCGAACGGGGTCCGGACGCCCGCGTAGACGAGCGCGATCCCGGCCGCCGTTATGACAAACGCGAGCACCGTGTTCTGGACGAGGAAGTTGCTCACCCCGATCACGGCCCGCGTCGAGGCCGGCAATTCCGCGTTCATTTCCGCGAAGGTGGACGCGAGCGTAGGCACCACGTAGATCATCATGAGGACGCCGATGCCGATGATGGCGATGACGATGATGGCCGGGTAGATGAGCGCGCCGCGTATCTTTTTCTTGAGCTGGTACATCCGCTCCATCTGGTCGGAGACGACCGCGAGCGAATCGGGAAGGCTCCCCCCTTCTTCGCCCGCGCGCACCATCGCGACGAAAAGGTTCGAGAAGAGGCGCGGGAATTTCGCCAACGCCTCGTGCAGGGTCGCCCCACGGCGCACGTCGCTCGCGATCTGCGTAATCGTGGCGGAGAGCTTCGGATTCTTGACCTGCCGCTCCAAGACCGAGAGCGCGCGGGCGAGCGCGAGCCCAGCCCCGAGCATTGCGCCGAGGTTGCGCGCGAGGAGTATCTTGTCGTACTCCTTCACCGTCGTGAGCTTCGCGTTCCAGTATTTGAGATTGAACCAACTATTGGTTCCCTCTTCCGACATCGCGACTATCTTCCCGCCCTCGCGGCGCACGATGGAGTAGAGCTCGAAGCGGTCGCGCGCCTCCGCGACGCCGGTGTACATCTCTCCGCCCGCTTTCTCTGCGGTGTATGAAAAGCGCGCCATTCAGTTAAGTATACCCTGTGAGATATTTCACTCTGACCTTTGTGCACACGCGAAACGGTTCCCGATATCTCTCAACGGTAATGAAGCATTCGAAGAATGTATCTCATTGGGTATAGCGCGCGGATTCTCTCAATCGCGGGATTTCGCCTTGAAATGTATATACAGTTCCCCCATAGAACTTTTTGGCTCCTCGGCTCGAAAATCCAAATAGATGAGGACAGATCACCAACGAGCTACCCAGTCCTTTCTATCACCCAAAAAAGTCAACGAGACCGAAGACTCCGGGAGTTCAACACCCGGAGCCTAAAACCTCTGGCCGCTGATTTGAATATCCCGATCATTCTTTGTGCGCGTATTTGTGGATTATGGAACCGATGAGCGTCTGATACGGCAACCCCTCCTGGATAGCCTTCGACTTGATGCGCTCAAGATCCACCGATGTCAGGCGGATGCTGATACTCTTGGATTTGCGTAGCGTAAACCGCGCTGCAGTCTGCAGGCGCTTTTTCATCTTCTCGAACTCTTTTTTCGGTAACGGTTTCCATTCTCCGCGCTCAACCGAGAGAAGTTGTTCGCGTTCTTCGTCGTCAAGCTTCCACCTTTTCGCCCAGGCTTCGAATTCTTTCCTATCTTGAAATTTTTTTGTATTCATAGGTGCGATGATACATCTGATAACAAGCTTTTTGTGTGCTTCCGGCTCGGAATGAAGCTCCTCGCAGCAAGCTGCGAGGTATCTGCGGAATTCTTCGTAGCCGCCAACCCTACTTCGCTAAAGCTACGAAGGGTTCTACTCACGCCTTCATCCCCGCAGCAAGCTACGGGGTATTCGGCGAAGTAGAATAATTGTTTTGAGAAAGATATGAACGCGCTCTTGAAGGAGCTACATATACAAATCATATACACTCTCTTTCTCGTGTTAAGTCGCTACTCTGTCACCACGCGGAGCACTTCCTCAATAGTAGTGATGCCTTGCGCGGCCTTGAAGATGCCGTCCTCTGGCATCGTGAGCATGCCCTCGCTCCGCGCCTGCTTCTCGATCTCGTCCCCGGTCGCGTTCTTCATGACGAGCTCCTTGATGGTGGAGGTCATAGGAAGCACTTCGTAGATGCCCTTGCGGCCCGCATAGCCGGAAGGATGCTCGGCGGTTTCCTTCGGACGGTAGAACGGCACGCTCTTCCACGTGGCGTCCTTGGGCGCCACCTTCTCTTCCTTCAGGGCTTTCAGCACGGCGCCCGCGTCAACCGTTTTCTCGAGCCGGGCCTGCTCGTCGCGCGAAAGCTCGTACTTCTCTTTCGAGGGCGTCAGCACGCGCACGAGCCGCTGGCCGATGCACACGCGCAGGGTCGAAACTAGCAGGAAGGGCTCGACGCCCATGTCGAGGAGGCGCGGAATGGCGCCCGCGGCGGAATTGGTGTGCAGGGTCGAGAGCACGAGGTGGCCGGTAAGAGCGGCGTTGATGGCGAGCGAGGCCGTCTCCTTGTCGCGGATCTCCCCGACCATGATGATGTCGGGGTCCTGGCGCACGAGCGCGCGCAGGCCGTTGGCGAACGTGAAGCCGATCTCGGGGCGCACCTGCGTCTGGTTGATGCGCTTCATCTGATATTCGATAGGGTCTTCGATGGTGGAGATGTTCACGTGCGGCGTGTTCACGATGTCGAGAAGCGTGTAGAGCGTCGTGGATTTGCCGGCGCCCGTGGGGCCGCAGGAGAGGACCATGCCGGTCGTGGCGCGCATCGCCTCGTGCATGCGCTCCAGTCCGGCGCCGTGAAAGCCGATGCTCTCGAGCGTGAACCCCGAAACGGAATCGCGCAAGAGGCGCATCACGATCTTCTCGCCGTAGTAGGTGGGAAGCACGGAAACGCGGAACGACACTTTTTCGCCGCCGCTCTCGGCGCCGAAGCGGCCGTCCTGCGGCAGGCGGTGCTCATCGAGGCGCATGTTGGAGAGCACCTTGACGCGCGCGGTTATCGCGGCCGCGGCCGACTTCGGCAACTCCATCGCGTCGTGGAGGAGGCCGTCGATGCGGTAGCGTATCAGGAGCGTCTCCTCCATCGGCTCTATGTGGATGTCGGAGGCATTCTGGGCGTTGGCGTGCCGCAAGAGCGTATCCACGATGCGCACCGCGGGCACCCCTTCGGCTATCTGCCGCAGGTCTATTTCCTGCACATCGAGATTTTTCTCGAGCGCTTCCGTCTCCCGCCGTATCACTTCGCCGAGGTTGTCTTTCAGTCCCTGCTGGTACTGCTTCAGTCCGAACTTGATGGACGCCGCGTCGGTGAGACGTGGAAGGATCTTCAAATGCGTCTTCTTCCTGATGAAATCGATAGCCGCCAGGTCGTCGGTGTCGAGCATCGCGACCTCCAGCTCGTCGCCCTTGTGCGCGTAGGCGATGATGTTGTTGCGCCGCGCGACCGGCTCCGGGACGAGGGAGAGTGTTTCGTACCGGATGGTCGTCCCGGCGAGCGAGATGAACGGGATGCCGAGGATATAGGCATAGGTGCGGCGCAGTTCGTCCTCGCCGATAGCGTTGTGCGCCGTGAGTATCTCGCCCACCGGCTTCCCCTCCTCCCTCGCCTCCATCTCCGCCGCGTCGAAGTCCCGCTGGGAGACGAGCCCCGCGTCGGCGAGGAATGATTTGAGATGCGTGTCGGAAATGTACATAGAAAGTAATTCAAAATGCAAAAATCAAAAGGCAAAATGAGAATACATGAATTATATCATCGGAGAGTCAACGCATAAGACGTTTTAACTGTTTGTATACTTCGTCCCCGTTACGCTTCCCGATGAGGGGAACGTTGAGCACCCCGTCACGAACATTGAAAATGATGCGATATTCACCAACATCGACCCGATACCAGTCCATCCCCTTTATTCGTTTAGTGTCGTGAGGGAATGGAATCTCCTGGAGCTCCGTGATTTTTCGGTCAACCTGGCCAAATTGCTTCGGCGGCAATTTGTTTAAAAAGTGCCGCGCTCTATTTTCGAGATTGAGAACGAGCATGCTTGTTCCGGAGCCTATTCATAAACTCCTCGCTCTTTTTCGGTCCCAGAAATTGAGGGTTCTTCATGACTTTCCGTACCTTCTCGGCCCAAATCTCATCTTCAACTTCCTCAAAACGTTTGGCATCGACGAACGCGATCATGCGGGCGACCGGGCGCCCTTTCTTAGTAATAATGACAGGTTGTCGCTGTACGGAATCCAAAAGCTCTCCGAAACGATTCTTCGCCTCTCTCGCCGGTACGATGGTTACTTTGGCCATAAGAGCCATTGTAGCTACTATCGCCCGGATGTCAACAACGCTGTGCAACATTTGACACCGAATTAAATACATATATACTGCCCATATTGGTTCCGCCGTTGGCGGAACGTTTTTTTAGAAAAATAACGAGTGCAACGAGTATATTTTTCTTAATCGCCACACTTTCTGAAAGTGTGGCCGATGTAAGAACTTGTAATTCGCTCCACTCATAACAATCTCTAACATGTCCCTACTCGACCTTAAGTCACTCAATTCCGCGCTCGATGAGTTGCAACAGGAGCGCGGCATTTCGCGCGAGAGCGTGGTGGAGGCGCTCTCGACGGCGCTCGCCGCCGCCTATCGCCGCGAGTACGGCAAGCGCGGGCAGATAATCCGCGCGACGTTCAATCCCGCGACCGGCGACATGGAATTCCGCCAGGCGAAGATCGTCGTGGACAACACGTTGGTCAGAACATCAGACGAAGAAGAGGACTTGTCCTCCGTAGCTTTAGCGAAGGAGGATCACCGCTCCCGCTTCAATCCCGAACAGCACATCATGCTCGAGGACGCGCGCCGCATCAAGAAGGACGCCCAGCTCGACGAGGAGATAAGCTTCCCGCTGGAGACGCGGGAGGACTTCGGACGCATCGCCGCGCAGGCCGCCAAGCAGGTCATCATGCAAAAGGTGCGCGAAGCCGAGCGCGCGAGCATCATCTCGGAATACGGCGAGCGCGAGGGCGAGATAGTGACCGGCCACGTCCAGCGCTTCGAGCGCGGCAATCTGTTCGTCGACCTCGGCCGCGCGACCGCCATCCTCCCCTACGACGAGCAGATCCCCGGCGAGCGCTACCGCCAGGGCGAGCGCGTGCGCGCGCTCTTGCTCCGGGTGGACGAAAGCGTGCGCGGCACGTTCATCCGCCTTTCCCGCTCGCACCCGCGCTTTCTCACGAAACTCTTCGAGGCCGAAGTGCCCGAGATGGCTTCGGGCGTCGTCGAGGTGAAAGGCATCGTGCGCGAGCCCGGCAGTCGCGCGAAAATAGCCGTGAAATCCAACGACGAGCACGTCGATCCGGTCGGCGCTCTCGTGGGCCAGCGGGGCGTGCGCGTCGCGGTCGTCACCTCCGAATTGGGCGGCGAGAAGATAGACGTCGTCGAGTGGTACGAAAACCCGGGCGAGTACGTGAAGGAGGCCCTGAAGCCCGCTCAGATCCTCGGCATCGAGCTTTTCGAAGAAGAAAACCGCGCGGTCGTGCAGGTCGCCGAAGACCAGCAGTCGCTCGCTATAGGCCGCGGCGGCCAGAACGTCCGCCTCGCCGCGCGCCTCACCGGCTGGAAGATAGACATCCGCTCCATGGGCGGCGAGCAGATCGCCGGCACCGAAGAAGGGGGTGTGCCGGTCGAGTAAGCAAAGTTATACGAAGGACCGTCCTTCGTATAACGAAGGACGGTCCTTCGTCTGTTATTTTTATAACGATTTGAAGGAAAATTGTAAGAATCCCCCGAAAATTTGCGTGAACAGGCGCGCTCCCCCATCATGCGCGCATGACCTATCGAGGCGCATACACGGCGATAGTCAC
>Ga0155713_109_pt1 | contig 9895 bp, 10 predicted proteins | sample RifCSPlowO2_01_FD_107370 | JGI IMG/M metagenome (GOLD analysis project Ga0155713, IMG submission 107370) | Candidatus Kaiserbacteria bacterium RIFCSPLOWO2_01_FULL_59_34
GTTCAGGTCGCGATTAGAGTATGTCCGGAAACCTCTCCAGCTGGAGGGTTTCCGCGACGAGGACTGTTTGAGCGTAGCGAGTTCCGCAGGAGTGGAAACCTGGAGGCGGGAGTGGATTCGGGTTTCTGGACATGCTCTAGCCGGACGAAAAAAACCGATCGCGGGAATCCACACCGAGCCTTTGTTTTTGGGGGCTTGTGCCGTACCATGGGGGTATGCGTCCCGTTAGAAGTCGCGGACGATTCAACTCTGCATCGCAACTTTCAATGGTATTTAACGACACTAATGCGTTGGCATATGGAAGGTAATTCGGTTCCGCGTCCTACTTCTAACGGGACGCGCTATGTCGTCGCGTGCTTATTGGGGGCCTTGCTTCTCATGGTAGCGGGGCTCGCGACAGGATACCTTTCTCTCGACCTCGCGGCTTCCGCGGACCGCCAGCTTTCGGCGGCCGGCCTTGCGTACGGCGGCTGTGACGAGTACGGCTGTTACGGGGACGAGGTATACGTGGTAGACGAGGTGGATGACTACGGATGGCAGAATGGCGTCGGCTATTGGCAGCCGCTTGAATGGAACGAACTGCCGCAGGGAACGGTCCTCTTTACCGATGAATACGGAAATCTGCCCGAAGGACCCTTTTACATCGGGGAGCCGGTGCCGCTTACGGATCAATACGGCGAGCTTATTCTGTCGGACGTGCCCCCGGAAGATGCATGGGGTTATCCGCTCTACGATGTCTACGACACTGGGTATCGAGCCGATCTTTGGGGCAATCCGGTATACGGGCGTGAAGGATGGTACGATGAGATTGATATCGAGGACGGGTGGGCCGAAGCCGGAGCGGCTCGCTATGCGCAAGACCCTTGGAACAATGGGGCATACGATAGGAACGTGCGGGAAGAATGGGAGATCCGGGACGAGGTCCAGGACGAGTGGGTAACTGTCAAAGTGGAGGATCCGTGGTACGTGCAGACATTCCCCGGCTTCGGAAAAGTGGCCCAGCAGATCATCCCCGGGCAGAACATACAGCCGATAGTCCCGATCGTCCGACCGGCGCCTTCTCCCGCGCCGCCTCCGGTCTATCCCCAGCCATCATGCTGGATCTCGGCGGAGCCGAGTACGGTCGCCTACGGCGGTTCTTCGACCCTGCAATGGGCATCGTCCAACGCGACGCAGGCGTCGTTGTCCGACGTCGGCCGGGTGCCCCTCGTCGGCACCCGCACCGTGCCTAACCTCACGGGCGAGCGCATCGTTTCCTTGAGCGTTTCCGGCCAGGGGGGAAGCGGTAGCTGCTACGCGCGCATCCTCGTTCGCCCGCCGGAGTATGCGACGCCAACGTGCATCATATCGGCGCATCCCGATTCTATCCGCCGGGGCGAAACGACGAGCCTCGCATGGGGTTCGAACAACGCTTCCTCGGCGCTCCTCTCCGGCGTGGGCGCGGTCGCCGTGAACGGCGGCATGTACATCGCGCCCCAGCAGAGCGCCACGTACACGCTGACGGTCTACGGCTCGGGCCGTTCAAACTCGTGCGCGACGCAGGTAGGCGTGCTACCGTAACCCCCGGCTCTATGGCTATCAAGAAACACTATCTCGGCGCTCTCGCTCTCGCTCTCGTTGGCATTGCCGCATTTCTGCCGTACGCGGGGCGCGCGGCGGAGATCCGCACGGGCGACCAGCCCTCGATAGGCGTTGGGGAGAGGGTAGGAGGCGACCTCTACATCGCCGGCGGCAACATCACGAGCGCGGGAGTCGTAACGGCAGACCTTGCCGCCGCGGGCGGGAATATCCTCGTGAGCGGCGGCGTAGGAGGTGATGTCGCGGTGGCGGGAGGCTCCATCGCCATTCTCGGCAATGTCGCGGACGACGTGCGCGCCGCGGGAGGGAGTCTTCTCGTGCAGGGCGGGGTCGGGGGCGATCTCGTCCTGCTCGGCGGACAACTGAACGTCGGCGGGTCCGGCGTCAAAGGCGACCTCCTCGCCGGAGGAGGCACGATCCGGGTGGACGCTCCGATAGGGGGCGATGTCCGCATTTCCGGCGGCGACGTGTACCTCAATTCGGCCGTCGGAGGCGATGTGGAAGTGTTCGCGGAGAAGCTCACTCTCGGTAGCGCCGCGCGGATAGCGGGAAGCCTCTCGTATACGGCGGCGCGGGAGGCCGTCCTCGCAGAAGGAGCGGCGGTCGCTGGCGAGACCACCTTCAAGAAACGGGAGCGGACCATCTCGGTCGCGGGAGCGGCGAAGGTCATCTCGCTCGCGCTCATCGGCACGTTCCTCTCCCAGCTTGCCGCCGCGCTCTTGCTCGGGCTCTTCTTCCGCCGCTACGTGCTCGCGCTCGTCGAAGCGGCGGTCGCGCGGCCCTTGCTCGAAACAGGGAGGGGCCTCGTCGTTATCATCGTCCTTCCCGTGCTTTCCTTCATGCTTTTGTTCACGGTCATCGGGGTCCCGCTCGGCATACTCGGCTTCATCTCGTTTGCGGCCGCGCTCCTCTTCCTCTGGATACTGACGCCGGTGCTCCTGGGCAGTCTCGCCCATCAGGCGTTTTTCAAGGGGGAGTACGGCGTCAGCTGGAAAACGATACTCCTCGGCGTATTCATCTATTCGGTACTCGGCCTGATCCCTATCGTCGGGTGGCTCACGCAGTTCCTCCTCACGCTCCTCACGCTCGGCGTCGCGGCGAAGGCGAAGTGGAGCATCGTCAAGGAGTGGAGGTAGTCAATGTACTCGTGGGAATTTTTCTCCTGCGTGACTCACGGGACGCACAGAAACCCAATCTCGTCGAGCCGTATCATTCTTTTTAAGAGGAGAGTTTTTTGATGATTGGAATCATTTCTGCCAAATTATGTATGAGGTGATCCGGCTTTGCGGCCTTGAGGCGCCTCGTCGAGTAGTATCCGCCCGTGATAGCGATCGTCCGTATGCCGGCGCGCTTCCCGGCCTCCGCCTCCTCCGACGAGTCTCCCAGGATAAGGATTTCATTCTTCTTAAAGCTACTCTTCCGGAGATACTCGATAAGCCGCTCCTTTTTATTTCTCTTCTTCATCACCGCCCTTTTGCTGCTGTTGGTGAGCACCGCCGAGAAAAACTTCTCGAGCTTGAGCCGCCGCAGCTGGCTCTCGAGGCCTTCTGTCGTGTGATTCGAGAGAATGATTGCCTCGATCCCCCGCCTTCTGATCCATTCAAGAAGCGCGCGGGCGTTTCGGCGCGTTCGCACGCCTTTTGCCCGCGCCTCATAAAATGGATGGAACGCATCGCTGATCTTTCTCGATAGGCGCTTTAACCGCTCCTTCGAGATTCCATGCTCACGGTAATACTCCGATACGGGAATCCTGATGGTGTCCGTGTATGTTTTAAAATCCAATCCACGTCTCCCAATCATCCGCCAGACGTGCGTATCCGTCTCGTACGCGGCTTGCGTATCCGCAATCAACGCTCCGTTCCAATCAAAGACAATGAGCTTAATCATGCCGCGAGGAGTCTCTTGATTAGCTTCACCGTGGCTTCGGGTGAATCGGTAAAGGATATATTTTTGCCACCAACCTTTTGTAGGAATTTCTTCGCTTCTTCGCTTCCGCCGAGCACGATAACGTGCTTTCCGCTTTTGAGGGCGAGCGCGATTTCGGAGAGCGTACCGGAGCCGTTACCGCCGATTGCGACAATAATGCTGCTCGAAAGCACATTGATAGTGTTTCGCGCACTTCCCATGCCGGTGATGATCGCTATATCGACTGCTTCAGAAATGTCGGAATCGTCCGAGCGCGCGCCTATTCCGAGTGTGAGCCCGCCGGCAGATTTCGCGCCTTTGCTCGCCGCGTCCATAACCCCGACGCTCCGGCCGCCGCTCAAGAGAATCCAGCCCTCTTTCGCAATGCGCTCGCCGAGTTCGAGTGCATGGTTTGTTTCTTGTGCAGTCGCGTTGTTCCCCGACCCCATGATACCGATGACCGCTCTTCGCATGGCATCAGTCTATCAGCGTTTCTGTTCGGAGAACATTTGCGAGCTTATGGCTACTGCGCCGATCGAAAGTAAGCTGACGAGAAGCGGGAACCATACCTGTGCCACCCATAGAACGGGGATGAGAAAGAGAATATCCCACGTGAGGAACGATGGTGGCCACCGCGTGATGAGCCACAGACCGACGTAGTAAAAAATGTCCCAGAAGGCGAACATCCAGAGAAAAATAGCCCATCGTTCCCATAGGCGAGAGCAGATCGCGAACGCGAGCGAGACGAGAATGACGAGCGTTGCGGCCTCGCGCATGATCTCCGTCGAAAGAATGGTCGCGGGCATCGCATTGAGGAGTTGGATCTGCTCGTACACGCCGAGAGACGGCGTTGCTCCTATGAGTTGCTCTTCGAACTCCGGCAAGAGTCCTGTCGCTACACGGAGATATACCACGACGACGGCTTCGTTGATGCCAAAGGCGGCTCCGAAGATGCCGGCATAGAGGAGTTTGCGCAAAGATATCGATATCGGATACGAACGCCACAAAACGTAACTTGCGAGCGGGACGAGGTATCCGAGATTCACCCACCACGGCGAAGCCAGAAGCCGGAATCCCTCCATAGAGAACTACAGTGTAGCAGGGCAAGTGCGTGCGCCATATCGCGCTAGCTTAAACGGCCGCATGAGCTAGCGCGATATCTACTCACAAGCGGAACAGTCCCTTGAGCCGTTCTTCGTTCTCTATACGATCAAGAACCCCGTAGAGAATGTGTTTCTTTAGCCCCGATTCCTCTTGTATCAGTAGCGACAATTCCGCGCATTCGTGCGGAAAGATCCAGACGCTGTGCTGAAGTTTCTGGAAGCCCGCCCTTTTGAGTATCTCTCTTACTTTGTTGCGCAAGACAGAATATCGTTCCGGGATATCGAAAGCTACGATGCGCCATTTACCGTCCCATGCTACTGTCTTGAGGAGATCAAACGTTCGCGCAACTCGGTCGTCGAGGGCGCTCCTGCCGTGCTCTGTTATCGATAGTCGGTCGCCGCGCGTTGAGATGAACTCCTGTTCGACAAGTCGTTCTATCGCCAATTTGCGTCGGTGGCGATGGTTCGCGCGCTCTCGGGCCAATCGATAGAATTGCTTTGTCGAGCGTCCCGAAAGCAGGAAACTGTAGAGCATATCTCCCAATGTCAACTCGCCCAGTACATCTCGTTCGATCGCTCCGAGCTTGCGTATGCGCTTCTTGTGTATGCTCTTTCGCCTCAAGTATCGAGCCATTCGATATAACGGTAGCACATGCGGCCGCACAAGCTAGGGAGATAGTTTGCCTCTACTCACAGTCTTTGATTAGGTAGTGCAAGTATGTCATAGTGCGAGAATGTCGCGAAAGACAAAGCTCATATCGAGCCCGTCGTCTTTCATCGGTATAGACGGCGACGGATACATATCGTTCGGCTCCGGCCAGCCCGACCTTCCTCCTCCCCGGGAGATCTTCAGAAATCTCGAAGACCGGCGGCTTTTCCGGTACGGCCTCATTCAGGGCGAGATAAAGCTCCGGCAGGCGCTCGCGAAGGAATACCCGAATGCCCGGCCGGAGGATTTCGTCATCACCAACGGCGCCTCCGAGGCGCTCGACCTCGTCTTCCGCGCCATTCGCCAGATGCACGGCAGGGTGAAGGTCCTCCTGTGCCAGCCGTACTACTATTCGTATCCGCCGCTCGTAGAACTTGCCGGACTGATACCGGTCTACACGCGGCTCAAGGAGGGGAGGATAGACATCGAGGATTTCAGGAAAAAGGTGCGGGGCGTGAAAGCCGTCCTCATCAACTCGCCCTCGAACCCGACGGGCCGCATTGAGGCCATTCCGACGCTCCACGAGATAGAGGCGATAACGCAAAAGCTCGGCGTCTACGTCATCTCCGACGAGGTGTACAAAGACCTCATCTACGTGCGGGGGAACTACCTCATCAAGGGGCGTCATGTCATCACCGTCAATTCGTTCTCGAAGACCTACTCGATGTGCGGCTTGCGCATCGGCTACCTCTGGGCGCGCGATCGGAAGATCGTGGATAGGGCGATAGACATCAAGGTGCATACCTCGATGAACACCAACACGCTCGCGCAGGAAATGGCGCTTCGCGCGATGGATGTGCCCCAGAGTTTCGTGGACCGACAGACGAAGATTTGGCGCGAGAGGAGGGATTTTATTTGTGACGGCCTTGCCAATCTCGGTTTTAGCTTGTGGAAACCGGAAGGAGCGTTCTACGTCTTGCCCAAGATCAAGGATTCAGGCCGCGTCGTTTCCGAGCTTTTCTATAAGCACAAGGTCATCACCTACGACGGCGCGTGGTTCGGCGCCCCGGGCCGCATCCGCCTCTCCTACGCGCTCGATGTCGAAAAGATCAAAGAGGGCCTCGCGCGGATAGGGACGTACCTGAAGGGTAAGGAGAACTGGCTGGTATAGAGTTTGTCTGAGAAACTGTTGAAAAAGTCCATATGCGTCGTTGTCATCGTCGCTCGAACGCTCACCGTACGTTCAGTACGGCTCGCGTTCTCGCTCCTCGACGCCTCGCCTCTGGAGCTTTTTCAACAGTTTCTGAACCCCCCCCTCCCCTCTGCATCGCCCATTTCGGGGTTTTCCACAGTAAAACTTGACAGTTTTATAGTAATCCTGTATCTTTTTAGGATAATTATCATATAAATTATCTTCGCGAGCATGGAAACTAAATTAAAGGACTTTTTGGAGATACCCTACGACAAGCTCGAGGAGCTGAACCTGAAGGCGAAAGAGCACGGCGAGTCCAAAAGCCACTCCCAGCTCGAGAAGGAGTACACGGCGTACCTGCGCAAAGAGAAGCGCATCAAGGCGGTAACCCTCTGCTTTACCGACATCGAGGGGCGCCTGCACATGCTCGATTACGACAAAAAATTCTTGCTCGATTCGCTCTCCAACCTCACCTTCGACGGCTCGTCCATCCGCGGCTTCACGCCACAGCACGAGAGCGACCTCCGGCTCGAAGTTGACTGGGCATCGATCCGCTACATGCCGAGCGACGTGTTCGGCCCCGGCAAGGTCATCTTCTTCGCCTCGGTGATGAACCGCGACCGGACGCCCTACATCAGCGACTTCCGCGGACGACTCAAGGGCTACACGGCCGAGCTCAAGAAAAAAGAAGGACTGACCGCGTACGCCGCGCCCGAAATCGAGGGCTTCGTGGTGGACGGCGCGAACGCCGAGCAGAAGTACCGCGAGAACGGGGGATTCACATTCATTTCTTCGGGCGGCTACTTCCACTCGCTCCCGCTCGACCCCTTGCGCGTGTTCATCGACCGCGCCGCGGAGGCACAGCGCGCGATGGGCTTCAAGAACGAGAAAGACCATCCCGAGGTCGCGCCCTCGCAGTTCGAGATGAACTTCTCCTACGCCGAGGTCGTGCGCGCGGCCGACAACGTCCAGCTCTACAAACTCATCGCGCGGCAGGTCGCCCGCAACATGGGCCTCACGGCGAGCTTTCTTCCGAAGCCTTTCATCGGCATCAACGGCTCGGGCATGCACACCAATTTTTCTCTCGCGAAGGGCGGGAAGAACATCTTCTACGACCCGAAGGGCGCCGACGGCCTCTCCAAAGCCGCGTGGGATTTCATCCTCCGGATGCTGAACCACGCCTCGGAGACGTGCCTCGTCTTCAACTCCTCGGTCAACGCGTACCGGCGGCTCGACCCGCACTTCGAGGCTCCCAATCAGATAAAGGTTTCGGCGATAGACCGCGGCTCGATGATCCGCATCCCGGTGGGGAATGAGCGCACCGCGCGCATCGAGATGCGCTCCGTCGCGCCCGATGCGAACCCCTACCTCGTGCTCTTCACGATGCTCAAAGTCGGCCTCGAGGGCAAGAAGCTCGAGAAGGACGAGGGCAAGCGCGACAGGGTGCGCTTCCTTCCCGACAACATCTACGACGCGATCGCGCTCTTCAAGGCGAGCAAGCTGACGACCGACGTCTTCGGCGAGGAAAGCAAGGAAAAGTACATCAAGTACAAGGAGCTTTCGGCGGAGCGCTGTCCGAAAGCGCTCGGCGCGACCATCAAGGACGCGGAGATCATTTACCATCACGACGTGACGAACCAACTTCTATGGAGCAGCTTCTGAAGGCCGGGAACGGCATGATAAAGCACGCGATCTGGGTTTTGATCGCGGGCTTAGCTATAGGCTACAGTTCTATCTACTTTGCCGGAGCGTCTTCCGGAGCCTATGACGCGGGCGCGATAAATTCGGGCGATACCGCGTGGATGCTCGCCTCCGCCGCGCTCGTGATGCTCATGACGCCGGCGGTCGGATTTTTCTACGGAGGCATGGTTTCCGCCAAGAACGTCGTCTCCGTTCTTAAGCAATCCATCGTCATTCTCGCGCTCGTTTCCATCCAGTGGGTGGTCTTGGGCTACAGCCTCGTCTTCGGGACGGATGTGAACGGCCTCATCGGCGGCCTGCAGTTCTTCGGCCTCAAAGGCGTCGGCTTCGCGCCGAACGCCGATTATGCGGGCACTATCCCCGCGCTCGTGTTCATGATATTCCAGGCGATGTTCGCCATCATCACGCCCGCGCTCATCATCGGCGCGTTCGTCGAGCGCATCAGGTTCTCGGCGCTCATCGCGTTCGTGCTCCTCTGGACGACCCTCATCTACGATCCGGTCGCGCACTGGGTGTGGGGAGTGGGCGGATGGCTCCGCGATCTGGGAGCCCTCGATTTCGCCGGCGGAACGGTCGTGCACATGACGGCCGGCTTCTCGGCGCTCGCCGCGGCTCTCATCATCGGGAGGCGGCTCAACCACTCGCCGGTCGGCTCGAGCGCCAACAACATCCCGTTCGTCATCCTCGGCGCGGTCCTCCTGTGGTTCGGCTGGTTCGGCTTCAACGCGGGCAGTGCGCTGGCCGCCGGAGCTCTCGCGGCAAGCGCGTTCGTCGTGACGAACATCGCCGCCGCCGCCGCGGCCTTGACCTGGGCGTTCCTCTCGTGGGCGGAGAACAAAAAGCCTTCTGCAATGGCGGCCGCAACGGGCGCCGTGTGCGGCCTTGTGGCAATCACGCCGGCCTCCGGCTTCGTGGGCCCGATAGCGGCCATCGCTATCGGCGTCATTGCTGGCGTCATCACCTACGCGGCGGTCTTCATCCGCACGCACAAGATAAAGATAGACGATACGCTCGATGTGTGGGCGGCGCACGGCGTCGGCGGCCTCACGGGAGCTGTCTTGACCGGTATCTTCGCGGAGAAAGTCATCAACGCGGCGGGGAACGACGGCCTTCTCTTCGGGAACCCGGGCCAACTCCTCGTGCAAGTCGTCGCGGTCGCCGCCGTCGCGCTCTACGCATTCTTCGGCACGTGGGTCATCCTTAAGTTCGTCTCGTTCTTCTCGCCCCTACGGGTAAGCTCGTCGCAGGAATCCGAGGGCCTCGACCTCGCCGTCCACGGCGAGGCTGGCTACCGGCTCTGAACCGGTAATCCACAGGCCGCTCGCGGAAAGCCTGTACATTAGCTACACTGTAGTCTACGAGCGACGTAGAGCGAGGAAATGCAAAAGACGCCGCTTTTGCATTTCCGAGCCGAGGAGCTCGAAACCGGAAGGTTTACCAGCTAATAAGCCATTATGGTCAGAAAAGCCAATCCAGCCTTATTAAAGCCCTACAATCTCTCGGCCGAACTTGAAGCGGTCGTCGGAAAAGGCCCCTTGCCGCGCGGGCAGGTCGTCAAAAAGCTCTGGGAGTACATAAAGTCGAACGGCCTTCAGGATCAGCAGAATAAGCGCAACATCAACGCGGATGAGAAACTGCGCGTGATTTTCGGGGGAAAGAGCCAGGTGAACATGTTCGAAATGACGAAGCTGGTCTCGGGCCATCTCTCGTAGGGAGGCCGGAGCCGGGGAAGAGCCGCCCCGCGAAATACCTCGCCCCTGTGGGGCG
>Ga0155713_117_pt1 | contig 8474 bp, 9 predicted proteins | sample RifCSPlowO2_01_FD_107370 | JGI IMG/M metagenome (GOLD analysis project Ga0155713, IMG submission 107370) | Candidatus Kaiserbacteria bacterium RIFCSPLOWO2_01_FULL_59_34
TTTTCCCCATTTGACCTTCACAAGGTACTCATGCAGTATCAACTTGTGATCTGGGTCACCTCGCGGTGAGGTGGCCCAGGATCACGGCCAAAAAAAGGAGCTAAAAAATGGCCAATAGAAAGACCCCCGCCGATCTGCCGTCCGGGAATTCTTTGACGAGCATTCAATGACGCCTGCTATGATAGCAAGTGTGGCTCGATTTCTCATCGGCGTTGACGAGGCGGGGAGGGCGCCTCTCGCGGGGCCGGTTTCGGTCGGGGCTGTCATCGTGCCGGAAGGATTCGACGTCAAACGAGCGTTCCCCGGCGTGAAAGACTCGAAGCTCCTGACGCCGCGCAAGCGCGAGGAGATATACGGGGAAGCCGCCGCCCGATCGCGGGCGGGCGAACTGCGCTTTTGCGTGCGGTTCTCGGAACATGCCTACATTGACGACTACGGCATAACGAGGGCCGTGCGCAGAGCCGTGCAGAGGTGCGTGAGCGCGCTTGCGCCCTCGCCGGAGGGCGTGCGGGTATACCTCGACGGCCTGCTCTACGCGCCTTCGAAATACGAGCAGGAAACAGTCGTTCACGGCGACGCGCTCGTGCCGCTCATTTCACTCGCATCCGTCGTCGCAAAGGTGCGGCGTGACAGGCTGATGGCGAAATTCGCGGCGCGGTTCCCAAACTACGGATTCGAGGTCCACAAAGGGTATCCGACGAAATTTCATCGCGAGGCGATCCGCCGATACGGGCTCTGCGAGATACATCGCGTAACGTACAGCCGGAAGTTTGCGAGCGCGCGATAAATCGGTATAATCCCCGCATTATGGCCTAGCGAAGCGAGAGGAATGAAAGTGAACTTTCATTTCCGAGCGAGCGACGGACATATGAAATATTGAATATGGTAGTCAGGATGCGCAGGAACCGCTCGGAGACGGCGAAACGCCGGAGTCATCACGCGCTCACGCCTGTTCAAGCCGCGAAATGCGAATGCGGCGCCGCGCGCCTTTCGCATCGCGCGTGCCCGGAGTGCGGAAAATACAAAGGCCGCGTCGTCATAGACGTCGTCGCGCGGGCGAAGCGCGATGCGCGCCGCGCGAAGCGCCGCGAAAAGGAGCTGAAGGCGAGCGGCCAAATTACGGAGAGTAAGCAAGAGAAAGAACCGACGTCACAAGCGTAATGTTCACAGGTTCTTCTTCGGGCGCGTGTTTTTGTTTTCCTGTTCACTTCACTGTAAACTGTTAGCTGTACACTGCTCTTTATGCCCGGTAGGACAATTTCAAATCGCCTTGGTTACGGGTGCTCCCCAGCTCTCTGGCGCACGGTCACCTCGGTGGTATTGCAATGTCTTCATGATGAATACTGCGGCAGGAGTTATTTGAAATTGTACTAACCGGGTATGGCCAATCGTCACCTAGCTCGCTCCGTTGTTCTCCAAGTCCTCTTCGAGCGGGACGCCTCGGGCGGAAAAATGTCACTCTCGGACGCGGAACAACGCCTCTCCGATTACGCCAAGGAGTTCGGCGCGCGGGAGAGCGATCTGCCCTTTATGAAGCAGTTGCTCCAAACGGCCGCCGCCAAGCAAAAGGAGATAGACGAGGTCATCGCGCGCGCGGCGCCCGAATGGCCCTTGGAAAGAATAGCGGCGATAGACCGCAACGTCCTGCGCCTCGGGCTCACGGAGCTCCTCTACGCCGACCGCGCGCAGGTGCCGGCCAAGGTCGCCATCAACGAGGCGATAGAACTCGCAAAAACGTTCGGCTCGAATTCCTCTGGGCGGTTCGTGAACGGAGTATTGGGTGCCGTCTATGTGGAATTGGGAGAGCCGGGCAAAGACGAAGGAGGCGCGCGGAAACAGCAGGCGCAGAAAACGGGTAAGATGCCCACGGAGTACCTCGCGGGCGCCGTCGTATACGCCCGGAGCAAGGGAGAGACGTACCTCGCCTTCGTGCACGACATTTTCGGGCACTGGACCATTTCGAAAGGCAAGGTGGAGGAAAACGAGGACATCCGCGCGGGCGCCGTGCGCGAGATAAAGGAGGAGATGGGGCTCGACATACGGATAGTGGAAGAGCTCGGCGTCAACGAGTACATCGCGAACGACTCGAAGATCGACGGCGGGAAGAAACGGAAGCGCGTTACGTACTTTCTCGCCGAAGCGCCGTTTGCGGAGCTGAAGCTCGGCCCCTCGGGCGGCCTCGACGACGCGCAGTGGTTCCCGCTCTCTGCAGTGGGGGACTTGAATTTTTACGACGACACGCTGAAGATCATTATTCCGGCGATCAATGAACTCGCCAAAAAAACATAGTTTACAGTTTACAGGTGACAGTTTACAGAAAAAACACTCATCGCATTTACTGTTCACTGTTCACTGTTCACTGTAAACTGCGCGGATATGTCTGACTTCTCGACATTTGAAAAACAGATCGGCCATACATTCGCGGACCGTCGGTTGATCGAGCAGGCGTTCACCCACCGCTCCTATCTGAATGAAAATCGCACGCCAGGGCGGGAGCACAACGAGCGGCTGGAGTTTTTGGGCGACGCCGTCTTGGAGCTCGTCGTGACTGAATTTCTGTACGCGAAATACCCCGCAAAGCCGGAGGGCGATCTTACCGCCTACCGCGCGGCGCTCGTAAATACGCAGAGCATCTCGGAGGCGGCCTCGAAGCTCGGCATGAACGCCTACCTGCTCCTCTCCCGCGGTGAAGCGCGCGACACGGGCCGCGCGCGGCAGATCATTTTGGCGAACGCGTTCGAAGCGCTCATCGGCGCTATCTACCTCGACTCCGGGTACGCGGCCGCGCGGGCGTTCATAGACGCCCAGCTTTTCCACAAGACGGACGAGGTCGTCTCGAAGCGGCTTTGGCAGGACGCCAAGAGCCGCCTGCAGGAGCTGGCGCAGGGAACGCTCGGCGTTACGCCCACCTACGAACTCTCGAGCCAGTCGGGGCCCGACCACGCGCGGCAATTCGTGATCGCCGCCTACATAGGAAGGGAAAAGGTCGCAACGGGCGAAGGAAGAAGTAAACAAGAAGCCGAACAGGACGCCGCGCAGAAAGCCCTCGCCGCCAAGGGGTGGTAGGCCGTTGACGTAATGGCTCGGTTATCGCCATCATCATCATCGTTCAATTTTCAATTTATGAACATATGTACATAAACTGAAATTTCAAGAGTCCTCGAAATGCTTACGCAGAATATGCGAGCCATCTACGTGTACAGCTTTTATGAAGGAGACAAACGGCAGGATGTCATGGAAGAGGGCAATCTCGCGCACCTCGTCTTCGCACGGATGCCGGTGGATCCATACGGAGCGTTGGTAGTATACGAAACCAAGGTTTTGTAGCATCCGGACGAAGGAAATGCGCACATGTGCCTTTTGCTTTGGGATGTCAAACACGACGACATGCCATTGGCCGTCCCATTTTTCGGGTTTCGGTATCGAGAGTGACCAGAGCTTATTTTCCTCAATTAGGCGCTGTCCTATCTCGGAGAGGGAATAGTTCTCATCGTGTACGCTCACGTACTTCTGCTCATGCAGTGCGTAAAGGCGCCGCTTTATCCACTTTCTATTTTTCTTTGTATCCTTCATCCGCAATCCTCGAAATATACGGCTGAGCGATCTCGGTGACGGAGTGGCTCCAATACCGACGATTAGTACGCCAAGCGCGATCATCTGCAACATCTTTATCGTACTTTCGCTCGGCCTTCGGATTTTCATATTCACGTAAAGTTACAGTTTATGGACATATGTACGTAAACTGTAACACGGCACAGACAGAGCCAAGAGGAAGAGACAGAGCAGAGGTCGAGCAGGACGCCGCGCAGAAAGCCCTCGCCGCCAAGGGGGTGGTACAATAAATATCGATGTATCTCAAATCCATCGAGCTTGTCGGGTTTAAATCCTTCGGAAGAAAGACGGAACTCGCCTTCGGGAGCCCGATAGTCGCCGTCGTGGGGCCCAACGGTAGCGGGAAATCCAACGTCGCCGAAGCGTTCCGCTTCGTACTCGGCGAGCAATCCATGAAATCCATGCGCTCGAAGCGCGGGGAGGATCTCATCTGGGGCGGCAGTCCCGGTTTGCCGCGGGCGAACCGGGGGGCGGTCAGGGTCGTCTTCGACAACGCGGACAGGCTCCTCGACCTCGACTTCAAGGAAGTCGTCATCGAGCGCGTGGTGTATCGCGACGGGCAGAACGAATATCTTTTGAACGGAACGGTAGTCCGCCTCAAAGACGTGATACGCCTCCTCGCCGGCGCCAACATCGGCGGCTCGGGCTACCAGATAATCTCGCAGGGCGAGGCCGACAGGATATTGAACGCGAGCCCTAAAGAGCGGCGGGAGATGGTGGAAGATGCGCTTGGCCTCAAGCTCTACCAGCACAAGAAAGCCGAGAGCGAGCGAAAGCTCGGGGAAACGGGCGTCAACATCGACAAGACGAAGTCGCTCCGCCGCGAGCTCGCGCCGCACATCAATTTCTTGCGCGTGCAGGTGGAAAAAATAGAAAAAGCGCGCGAGCTCAAAGAACAGCTCGCCGCAAAACTCAATGAGTACCTCGCGCGCGAACACGCGTGGATAAGCCAGGAGGACGCTCGGCTTTCGGAGGAGATACGCATGCACGAAACGGAACTGCGAAAACTCTCGGAGAGCGTCAGGGCGGCGCGCGGCGCGCGCGGGAGTTCGAGCGACGCCGCTCTCGCCGGTTTGCAGGGGAAGCTCGCCGAGCGCGAGGGCAAGCTTGCCGCCGCGCGCCGCGAGAGCGAGCGGCTCGCACGCGAGCTAGGCCGCGCCGAAGGCGCGCTCGAGGCCAACAACGTCACAGTAGAAGCGATCGTTCCGGTGCCGCATGTGAGGAACTTCGCGCGCGAGCTCGACGCGACCGTTTCCGAACTCGAGCGCGTGGACGATATCGCGCGCGTGCGCTCCGTCCTTCAGGATATCCGCTCTCGCATCAAGTCGTTCATCGAGGGCCTCTCCGGCGCCGCGCCCGTGACGAACGAGGAGGTCAAACAGCAGGTGAAATCGCTTGCCGACTCGCTCGCGCGCGTCCGAGAGGAGGAGACGAACCTTGCCGACGAGCTCGAATCTCTGCGGAAGGGCATCGCGGAGGCGCGCGAGAGCGGTTTTGCCGCCGAGCGGGACCTTGTGGCGCTGGAGGCGTCGGTACGGGAAGCGCAAAGCAAACTCGGGGGTGTCCGTGCGGCGCGCGAGAACATCGCCGAAGCGCGCCGCCGGTTCGAGGAAGAGGTGCGCGAGGGGATCGCTCTCGTTGGCGCGGCGGTTCATTCGTGGGAGAAGGCGGAGATACCGCCCGGCGCACTTTCGGAAGAGCGAAGCGTGCAGGAAAAGCGGCGGCGCGATATCGAGCGCCTGAAGATAAAGATAGAGGAGTCGGGCTCGGGGAGCGGGGAGGCCGTCGTGAAGGAGTTCACGCAAACAAAAGAACGCGACGAATTCCTCGCGAAGGAACTCGCCGACCTCGAAGCCTCGGCGGCCTCGCTCAAAGACATCATCGCCGAGCTCGAAAAGACCATCGACGCGCGCTTTCACGAAGGGCTGAAACTAATCAACGAGGCCCTCAAAAATTTCTTTACGAAGCTCTTCGGCGGCGGCTACGCGAAGCTTTCCGTCGAACAGCCCCGAAGGAAACCGCTTCGCGGTTCCTACGGGGCAGGCCCCGCCGATGACGACATTGAGGACGACGATATACCGGAAGAGGAGGAGCTCTATGCGGGGCTTTCGATATCCGTTTCGTTGCCTCGCAAGAAGATACACGGATTGGAGGTTCTCTCGGGCGGGGAGCGCGCGCTTACCTCTATCGCACTCATTTTTTCGATGACGCAGGTGAATCCTCCGCCCTTCCTCGTTCTCGACGAGACCGACGCCGCGCTCGATGAGGCGAACAGCAAACGCTATGCCGACATGATCCTCGGTCTCGGAGCAAAATCCCAGCTCATCGTCATCACCCACAATCGCGCCACGATGGCCGCCGCGGGCGAGCTCTACGGCGTTACCATGAGCGGCGATGGCGTCTCCAAATTGTTGTCCGTAAAACTCGAAGAGGCGGAACGAGTTGCGAAATAGGGCCGACTTTGATACTGTTTCGCGACATATGTTGAAGATACGAATGCAGAGGACGGGGCGGACGAATGCGCCATCGTTCCGCATTGTCGTCGTCGAGCACACCGAGAGTCCGAAGACGGGGAACGTCGTCGAAAAGCTCGGCACGTATAATCCGAAGACGAAGGAGCGCACCTTGAACGGCGAGCGCATACAGTACTGGCTTTCGGTGGGAGCGAAGGCGTCGGATACGATGCACAATATGCTCATATCCGCGGGCATCATCGAGGGAAAAAAAGTGAACGTCCTGCCGCAGAAGTCGCCGCCGAAAAAGGAAAGTGAACAGAAAGAACCCGAGACGAAACCCGCCTCCGCCGAAGGCTTCGACGAGGCGAAGGACGAAGTTCCGGCTCCTGGGCTAAAAGATGACGTGAAGCCCGAGGTTCCAGAAGGGGACAAAGGGGAAGAACGGGAAAAAAAGGAAGAAAAAGCGGCCTAGCTTGGTATACTACTAACTACTTACTACTTACTACTAACTACTGACTATTCCCGTATGGAACGAGATCAGCAATTCCTGGAGTACGTTGTGAAGGCATTGGTCGACAATCCGGACGACGTGAAGATTAATCGCACGGTGGATGAGATGGGCGTGCTTCTCACACTTAGTGTTCACAAAGACGACATGGGCAAGGTGATAGGCAGGAGCGGGCAGACCGCGAAGGCCATTCGTACCGTGCTTCGCGTCGTCGGCATGAAGAACGATGCGCGCGTCAATCTCAAAATAGAGGAGCCCGAGGGGAGCGAGCGCGGGCAGGAAATGGGCGGATCTGGCTCGCGGGCATCCAGCGAACCATACGTGCGCGACACGACTGTTGACGATGTGATAAAGGACCTTAAGGGGGAATAGCTTTCAGCTATCGGCTTTCAGCTTTCAGACCGAAACATTTCTGCATTTTCTGACAGCTGACAGCTGAAACCTGAAAGCTGCGTCCTATGCTTCACTTCCACATCATCACACTCTTTCCCGAGTCCATTGAGCCGTATCTAAAGAGCTCGATAATCGGTCGTGCGCAGAAAGATAAAAAGATAAAGATATCTTTTTACGATCCAAAGAAGTTTACCCGTGATAAATATGGTCGCGTCGATAGGCGGCCGTACGGCGGAGGCCCCGGCATGGTATTGGAGCCTGAAGGCGTGCTTCGCGCGGCGCAGAAAGCCCTTCGACGAGCTCATGGTAAAGCGACAGAGAAGATATTTTTCGCGACGGACGGCGCGGTATTTGATGAGGCGATGGCAAAGCGGCTCGCAAAGAAAAAAGATATCCTACTGATTGCCGGACACTACGAAGGAGTCGATGCGCGCGTGCAGAAAATATTGAAAGCGAAAAAAATCTCGATGGGCCCGTACGTCTTGACGGGAGGTGAGCTACCGGCCGCGACCGTCATCGACGCCGTCGCGCGCTTCGTGCCCGGCGTGCTTGGCAAGGCCGAATCGCTCGAACGCTCCCGCGTTTCCTCTCCCGAAGTGTATACCCGGCCTGAAACGCTCGTCTGGAAGGGGAGAAAGTACCGCGTGCCGAAGGTCCTTCTCACCGGACATCACGCGAAGATAGACGAATGGAAGAAATCACGCAGAACCTCGGGAGGGTAACCTGCGGAGATTGGAGATAGACAACATATAAGATGGTTTGTCAAGCTTGAACGCGCAGGGGGCGGGTGGTACAATTCCGCGACATTTGCTTGTGAGCTGATTGAGTTGCGGTCGCGCTTTGCAGCAAATCCGCCGGGGGCGGAGCATCGGAAGATGCGTTTGCATACGAAAATTTAATAACGAGCAAACCTGCGGCGTGTTGCGCCGTACGGGTACGTTGTTGGAAAAATGGCGAAAACCAAAGCGCGGCCGCAGAAATACTTCGGACGGCACCGAGAACCCCTCGTGAAGCTCCCGTCGCTCGTCGAATCGCAGATCGCGTCGTTCCGCGAATTCATCGAGACCGGCGCGGAGCGCGTCTTCAAGGAGTTCTCTCCGATCGGCGATCACTCGGGAAAGAAGTTCGAATTGAGGCTCGCGAAGTTCACGTTCGGCGAGTTGCGCTGGGACGAGCACTACGCGAAACGCACCATGCGCACCTACGAGGCGCCGCTCTCGATGGTCGTGAAGCTCAAGAACAAAACGACGGGCACGGAAAAGGAGCAGGAGATCTTTCTCGCGGATTTCCCGTGGATGACGGCGCACGGCACATTCATCATCAACGGCGTCGAGCGCATCATCGTGCCGCAGCTCGCTCGAAGCTACGGGGTATTTTTCGAGTCCGTTCCCTACAAGGGCAAGGGCTATTTCGCGGCGAAGATCATTCCCGCGCGCGGCGTGTGGATAGAGATAGAATCCGATCCCGACGGCGGCCTGTACGTGAAGATAGACCGCAAGCGCCGC
>Ga0155713_133_pt1 | contig 5283 bp, 9 predicted proteins | sample RifCSPlowO2_01_FD_107370 | JGI IMG/M metagenome (GOLD analysis project Ga0155713, IMG submission 107370) | Candidatus Kaiserbacteria bacterium RIFCSPLOWO2_01_FULL_59_34
GCCCGGCCTCGCGGAGACCGATCCCGCCTTCCTCCGCGCTCTCGGGGAGAGGTGAAGATTTCGTGAAAGTTATACACACCCCCGCCCTTCACCGCCTTTTATAGCCCGTTTTAGGCGTACAATTCCACTCATGCACGACCGCCGGGAGGCGGAAGTGTTCGATTGAATGCAAAGGTCGTTCGTTTTTTTAACAGCCCTTATCAAGTAACTCATTAACAGAACCATACTTTATGAAAGGAATTTCAATTCTCAAGAGCCAGGCGATGCCGATTCTCATCGCGGTCATCATCTCGGTTCTCTTCGTGGTCGCCTCGGTGCACGCGGCGACGACGGTCAGCACGAGCATCACGACGGGCGGCAACATCAACGCCACCGGCACCCTGCAGGCCACGGGCGCGACGACGCTCTACGGCGCGCTCACGGTGAGTGGCACGGGCGCGACGGCCCTCGGCGGCACGCTCGCCGTTACCGGCAACACCTCGCTCGCGCAGGCCTCTTCGACCAATCAGACGCTCTCGGGCAATCTCTGGGTCAACGGCAATGCGACGACGACCGGCTCCAACGGCAACTTTGCGACGCAGGGTACGCTAAATGTCGCGGGTGCGGCGTGGGCTTCGAGCACGCTTCAGGTTACCGGCGAGACCCAGCTCTACAGCAGGCTCGTCATGGATAATCCGGGTCCGACATTCAGCGGGGCAAGCTCCCGGCAGACCGTCCAGGCCGATGCCAACTTCTCCAGCTTCACCGGCGGCTACGGCGCGGGCGTGATGGGCAACGCCCTCGGCACTCTTGCCTCGGGCAACAGCATCATCGGCGGCCTTATCGGCAAATACGATATCTCGGACGGCACCGACAGCGATCATCCGCAAGCCGCCGTGGTCGGCGAGATCGGGGAGAATTCCGCCGGTACCTCCGACGGCGCCTTCATCGCCGTCATCGGCGGCGACTCCGGCGCGGTAACTTCCCCTGCCGCCTTTACGGTGCGCAACCTGAACTCCACCAACGGCAACGGCTTCAGCTACGGCCTCGACCTATTCAGCACGACGATAGACACCTATCTGGCGCTCCGATTGGCCAATGCCGACATCCGCCTGAACTTCGGCGACACCATTGACAACACTGCGGCAAGCTCCACGACCCTGTCGGGAGACCTTACGCTGACTGGAGACGGCACGGTTTCCGGCGGCACGCTTACGCTGACGACCACGAACGCGGCGACGTCTACCTTGGTCGTCGGCTGTATCCAGATGTACGCGACTTCGACAGAAACGCCGGGCAAGCTCACGCTCGTGTCGGACCTCGGCACCGCCTCGACGACGGGCGCGAACGGACTCTACTTCAACCCGGTCTGGACGTTCGGCTCCTGCCCGGCCTAATCTTCGCTAGCGGGTTTTATCAGCCTAAGCTAGCGAACACCCATGAAGAAATTCCTCGCATCAGCAACAACGCTCGCGCTTGTTCTTCCGTCCTTGGCGTTCGCCGCGTTTGACGACGTAACGCTCACGACGGACGTAACCCTGACAGCCAACAGCATCTCGCTCTCGATCACCGGCACGAGCGCGGTCGTCGAGTCGCTGACGGTCGACACGGGCGACTTCTCCGTCACGCTCCCGCAAAACTCGCACATAGAAGTTACCTCCAACGACAAATACACCATGACGGCGAGCGACCAGAGCGTCATCAGCTCAAGCTCGTGTACGTCGGACCTCTCGCGATTGTCATTGCAGAATACCGGTTCGGTGAGCAAGACCGTTACGGTAACCCCCTCAACCACCTTCTGCTCTAGCGGAGGCGGAGGCGGAGGCGGTGGGGGAGGAGGCGGTGGGGGAGGAGGCGGTGGCGGCGGAGGTGGCGGAACGACCACCACCACCACGACCACCACCGCTACAACCACGACCGCAACGACGACTGTTACGCCGGCACCAGCCCCAACACCGACTCCGGCGGCCTCGCCGGCTCCCGCGACAGCTTCGGAGCTCCTCGGACTCATCGCCCAGCTGAAACAGCTCATCGCGCTCTTCGAATCGCTCGGCGGAACGGTAACGCAGGAAACCAAGGCGCTTCTCGCCGCGTTCCCGGAGCTCTCGGTCGGCGCGGAATTCACCCGCGATCTCGAGGTCGGCATGACGGGCGACGACGTGAAGGGTCTCCAGGTCTTCCTCAACACCCACGGCTATGTCGTGGCCGCAAGCGGCCCCGGCTCTCCCGGGAACGAGACGACCAAATTCGGCGGGCTCACGCGCGCCGCGCTCATCAAGTTCCAGAAGGCGAACGGCATTACGCCGGCCGCCGGCTACTTCGGCCCGAAAACGCGCGCCGTCGTGAACGGAATGTAAGAAGCGAAACGCTGTGAGCGGCAAAACCCCTTCGAAGAAGGGGTTTTGCCTTTACTCAAGCGACCGCTATAGTTGAAACACGATATGTCGAAACTCGCGCTCGCGGCGCTCACGCTCGCCGTCGTCTTCGGAGGTTATTTCTACTGGCAACGCGGCGTTCCTTCCTATTCCTATGAGGCGGAGAATGCCGAGACGCTCTCTGGCGAGGGCGCGCAGTTGATAGCGACGAGCTCGATACAGATCACCCCGGCCTCCTGATGCGGCGAGCGAGGAAATAGAGTGTCCCGAGGACGAGCAGTGCGAGGAGAGGGTAGAAAAGGTAGAGGGAGTCCATGACGAAGAGGGCGGCCGCGGCGGCCGTTTGCGCGGCGTTCGACGCGAGATTCCCGCCTTTGCCCGCAACCTCGCCCTCCCCGCCGGAGGAGGCGAAGCCCGCGGCGTCCGGGGCCGAGCTTCCGGCGGCGCCGCTCCCGGAGCTGGCGCGGGCTCCTTCGAGATAGTTTTCAAGACGCTCGACGCCCGCCTTGCGCGCGGGCTCGATCGCCTCGAAGACGCTCGCCGCGATTCTCCGCACTGCCGGAAGAGACGAGGAGGCGAGGCCTCCGGTCGCCTGCGTCGCCTGGTACAGGGCCTGCGCGGTTTTCTGCATCGCGGAAGGCGGCGGCGGCTCCGCGACGGAGATGACAATAGACGATGTTTCTCTCTGCGATAGCGGAGCGGAGGTACCTTCAATAGCCGCCGCGAGGCGATATTCTCCCGCTCTCGGCTTCCATTCGATGGAATGTATCTGACTCTTCCCTTCGGGAAGCTCGAACTCCCGCGCGCCGATGCGCGCGCCGTCAGCCGAAAAGACAAGCGTGCCTTTGAGCGGAGCCGCGTTGCCGTTGTACACGACGGCGGATATAACGAGCGTTTCGCCCTCGACTGCCGCCGATTTCGACGCCCATATCGCCTGCGACGGGAAGCCTGCCTGTATCTCTGCGGCAAGCGAAACAGCCGGTAGCAGAAGAAGCAAAATAATGAAACGCCTCATGCATGTATTATACTATTTGCATGAATCCTCCCGGCTCTTTCTTCAAATTTCTTCTCGGCTTTCTCACGTTCATCAGCGTGAGCTTCATCATCACCTTCGCCGTCGGCTCCTACACCGTCGTTCAGGAAGAGCAAAAACAAACCGCCTCCGCATTTCAGGCGCTGATAGATTAAAAAATCGACAGGAGGGCGATGAACGCCGCCCTCCTGTCGCACCTCGCCGAGGCTACCTGCTCAACAATATAAGCAGGTTGACTGCGCTCGCAATGGCCAATCCGGCCACCACGAACGCCGCCGCCTGTGCGCGCATAAGTGCGCGCTTCGGGCGGCGGAACGCCGCCTCGGCGTCCTTCAGAAGGTCGTCTCTCATCTTTCTCACCTCCTTTCGATGAGAGACGCCTCCCTGCACGAGAAATTATAGGTTCTTCTCCTGAAGAGGCAATGATTAACGAGTAGCTCGCCCTATTTCACTCGGCGTTCTTTTCAGATTGGTTGATATCCCATTTATTCCAGATGGCCCGAAGATCATTGGCGGCGACTTCTCCCAGCATCACAAGCGCCTTTTCCTCGCGTCCGTGGTCATCCATGAGGCGTGCGCTTGTTGCATCAATGGCCCACTTTTTGAGCTCGTCAGTGAGTCGGAACCGCAACTCTATTTCTCCGACCGCGTCTTTCCAATGCGGATGACGCATGGCTTTTGTCTGCTTGAAGCTGACCACCGTTTCTGTTCCATCATTATTGCGCCCTAATCTGTCCATAATTAGCATGGTAGCATTGCTCGATAACTTGACTACAGCCGTATGTGTTTATAGACTTCTGACTATCAGGCCAGAGAAGGTGAGCAGTCGAGAGGCGTCAGACTTGCCTAGGTCGAACTACTCCACGCGGAGTGCTCGAGGCCTTTTATAAGGTTCTTCATGTTGTCAGTATGGCCAAGAGTAAGGAACAAAAAGCCGCAATAATCGGGAAGCTCGAAAAGGCCCTTAAGGAGGGCGCTTCTTCGGTCTTCGTGCATTTCACGAGAGTGAACGTCGCGGAAGAATCAGCCATGCGCCGTTCTCTCAAAAAAGACGGCGTTTCGTACTTCGTCGCGAAGAAGACGCTCATCCGCCGCGCGCTCGACAAGCTCGGACTCAAACACGACGCGCTTCCGCTCGAAGGCGAGGTCGCGATCGCCTCAGGCGGGGGAGAGGACGTCACCGCATCGGCGCGGCTCGTCCATGAGTTCGGCAAGAAGCTGACCGATAAGCTCACCATTCTTGGAGGCGTCTTCGAGGGCAAGCTCATGGGTCAGGCGGCAATGCAGGAGATAGCGACCATTCCCGGAATGCAGGTACTGCGCGGCATGTTCGCGAACATTATTAATTCGCCTATTCAACGCTTTGCGATCGCTCTTGATCAAGTAGCGCAGAAGAAGGCGTAGTTACCAAATAGCGATTAGCGGATAGCGTCTAGCGTATAGAGAATGCGAATTTTCTAAACGCGAATCGCTAAACGCTCTACGCTTACCAAAAAATCTATGGATGAAAATCAAGTATCACCGGCGGCGCAGACCATTATAGATTCGGTCGAGAAAATGACCGTTCTTGAGCTCAACGCTCTGGTCAAGGCCATCGAGACGAAATGGGGAGTTTCCGCGACGGCGGTAGCCGCGGCGGCTCCGGCCGCCGCGGCGGGCGAGGAGAAGACGGAGTTCAACGTCGAGCTCACTTCCGCGGGCGAGCAGAAGATAGCGGTCATTAAGGTCGTGAAGGAGGCGCTCGCGCTCGGCCTCAAGGAAGCGAAAGACCTCGTCGAGAGCGCTCCGGCGATGCTCAAAGCAGACATGAAGAAGGCGGATGCGGAAGAATTCAAGAAAAAACTGGAAACGGCAGGAGCAAAAGAAACCCTGAAATAGCGCGTGGAATAAGGAAGG
>Ga0155713_130_pt1 | contig 4878 bp, 8 predicted proteins | sample RifCSPlowO2_01_FD_107370 | JGI IMG/M metagenome (GOLD analysis project Ga0155713, IMG submission 107370) | Candidatus Kaiserbacteria bacterium RIFCSPLOWO2_01_FULL_59_34
GTTGTTCTCATATGTTCTTTTGTTAACGGCTAATGCTAACAAAAGAAAGCAACGGCTCCTGTGCCCCGTGTCCACTTTTTGGGGTACAGATCATTGGCGGAGGCGGTGAGATTCGAACTCACGAGGGCTTTCACCCTGGCGGTTTTCGAAACCGCTGCACTAGACCACTATGCGACGCCTCCGCGCAAACACTAGCATTTTTTGCGTCTCTCTTCAAAAATCACGGCTACAGTGATCGTACTGACCTTCCTTATTGGAAGTCGAATACTCCGTAGCTCGCTGTGGGGTAGAGAGACTGACATATATGAAGCGGCCTTCTTTATTCCAATATTCTGCAGAATTTGAGTATTGATCGGCCGCGCTGTGTGAGCGCGTTTCGCACCGTCGTACCCTCATAGCGCTTCATCACGAGCCCGCCGAGCACGAGTTTGCGAAGGTGTTCAGACGCAGTCCTGAAATCGATCGAGAGGCATTCGGTAATGTCCGTGACGGAAAGCTCCGGCCGCTTCTCGAGCGTGTCGAGGATCTGAACCCGCCGGTGATTTGCCACTCCCTTGAACACTCTCTCAAGCTCACGATACCGCCTCTTGTCCATGCATGTTATTATACCCTAATTCTGCAGAATTTGTGTATAACAAACCCTGCGAAGCGAGCCGATGCGGTGGATGAAATGCCGCCGATTAGGTACAATGTGCACGTTCGATGACGCATTGACGGCCCCGTCGTCTAACGGTTAGGACACCATTCTTTCAAGATGGGAACACGGGTTCGATTCCCGTCGGGGTCATAATGCCTTTTTGCGCCCGCGAATGCGGGCACTATCTCCTATGTTGCCCTTGCGCTCTCCCGCCCATTGCGCGGGCAATGGAAAGCCACTCCCCCTGTTAGAATAAAGCCATGCAAAAATATGCATTCCTAGACAGAGACGGAACATTTCTTTGGGAGCCGGAGCGTCCCGAGGGCGTGGATCCGCGCGAGACGTTTCCATTGCAATCAATGGACGAGTTCAAGTTTATGGACGGCGCAATCGAGGGCATTCGCGCGCTCGCGGACAAAGAATATAAGCTCGTCATGGTGACAAACCAAAGGTTCCTCGGGACGCCGAAACACCCCAAAGAAATGTTTGATAAAGTCATGGCGAAAATTGACGAGGAGTTGGAGAAATACGGCATCGGATTCGAGTTTAAAATGGTTTGTCCCCACGGACCGGACGAGGGGTGCGATTGCCGGAAGCCGAAAATCGGCGGCTTGAAAGATTTTTTGCGAACGCATGAGGTTGATTTTGCACATTCGCTCATGTTCGGTGATAAAGCTACTGACGGGGAGTTCGCAAAAAATCTTGACGTCCGGTTCGTGAAAATCGAGACGAACCAGAAATTTGAACTGCCAAGCGACATCTAGTTCTGTGAAAGATATGCCAGAGTACGACACAACAAAACGAAACTATGAAGCGGCTCACGAATGGCACGCAGAAAAAAGCATGGCCTACAACTGGACGCCTCACATTGACTCATTTCTACAACTAGTTCCAGCGAACACAAAGATTCTTGATGCAGGATGCGGAGACGGAAGAGACGTGCGTACATTCAAATCCAGAAATGTTGACGTAGAAGGATTGGACTATTCTCATCCAGCCATTGAGAGTTTGAAGCAACAATTTCCAGATGGGAAATTTTACGAAGCGGATATGCGAAATACTGGACTGCCAGATAATTCGTACGGTGGAGTGTGGGCGTGCGCGTCTATCTTAAACATTTCAAAAGCTGACGCGCCGACCGCACTTCGTGAATTCAGGCGCGTGCTTGTTCCGAGCGGAATACTTTTCCTTTCCGTAAAAGAAGGTGAAGGAGAACGCATGGTGCCGGACAAAGCAGGGGAAAGATTCTTTAATTTTTTCTCGCAAGAGGAACTTACTTCTCTTGTCCAAGTGGCAGGATTTACTATCGATCATACCGAAGTAATGGAAGATACTTTTGGCAAAGCGCCGGAAGGTCAAAAGTTGCCCCGCTGGATTTGCGTATACGCGAAGAAAATATGAATTTCTGGTTTATACAAGCGATCGGTGCAGTCGCGCTCATATTTGTATTTTTTTCATGGAACGCCAAAACCCGGAAAAGTATCCTGGTATTGCAGTCCATCAATATCGTTTTTTTCATTGCACACTACCTCCTCCTCTCGGCCTTTATCGGTGCAGTCATGTGTTTGATCGTACTTGGACGCAACATCGTCCTTTACTTGAAAGACAAAGGAAAAAAGTGGGCAAGCCATCCCGCATGGTTCTATGCCTTAACGCTGGTCGCTGTTGGCGTACTTGCGGTTGCATGGACCGGATGGATCAGTGCTTTGCCTGTCATCGGGGTAAGTATCGGTATGTATGGAATGTGGCATGATCGTCCCGCAGACATCCGGTTCTATATGCTTATTTCAGCCATCATCTGGATTCCTTATACGATCGCTGTTCAGTCATACTCGGGTCTCCTAAATCAGGCGGTCGCGACGATCGCTATCCTTATAGGAATGTATCGACACGACCGGAGGGAAATTCCGTTGCCGTAGATTCGAATAATTGAATGGGGACTGACCCTATACTAAGACACGATGGTCAGGTAGTTGTAATGGACAAGGGCGCGCGCGCCCTTTTTGCCGAGAAGCGAGCGCGCTTCTTCCGCGCCATACTGGGCGACGCCGAAGCCGAGCTTGCGCCCCGCCTCGCCGCGAATCTCTATTGTGTCCCCCTTCTTGAACTCCCCCTCTACCCTTTTGATTCCGACGGGGAGCAGGCTCGCGGACTTTTTTGAGAGAAGTATCTTTTCTGCTCCCGCGTCCACGTATGCGGCGCCGACCGCGAGGCCTTCGGAGTAGGCGAGCCGGCGCTTTACCGCAGAGGCTTTTTTTGTGGGAACGAACGTCGTTCCTACCGGATTTCCTTCGCTGACATCAGAAAGCACGCCCGGCTTCTTGCCATTGGCAATATGCACAGTCGTTCCCTGCGCCATCAGCCTTTTTGCAATAGCGAATTTTCCGCGCATACCGCCCGTTCCGTGCTCGGAAGTCTCATCGCCGATGTACTGTTCAAAAGTGGCAAAATCGCTTTCGCGGATCTCCGGAATGACGACGCCTTCCGTATCAAGGACTCCATCAACGCTCGTAAGAAAGATGGTCGCATCAGCATTCACTGCCGCCGATACGAGGCCGGCAAGCTCGTCATTTTCGTTAAACCCGAGTCTCGGCATTGAGATCGCGTCATTCGCATTTACGATAGGAATGATGTTCTCTCGAAGCAAGTTCTCAAAGCATTTCTTCATGTGGGCATAATGTTCCTTGTCGCGAAAGTCTCCCTTCGTAACAAGGATCTGGGCGCATCGATATGCCTTCTCCCGAAATGCATTCGCATAAACCGACATCAGCTCTACCTGACCAACCGCGGTAATGACCTGCCGCCGTTCACTTGCATGAGTGACGTACTGCGGGCTCACGAGGCGCTTCCCCGCAGAGATCGCTCCGGAAGTGACTGCAACGACCTCGATCCCCTTCCTGCGAACATTCGTCAGTTCCTGCGCGATGCGCCGAACATCCGTCTCCGAAAAACTGTTGTTTTCGGAGATGACGCCGGTCCCTATTTTTACGACGATTCTCTTGTACATACGTTATGCCTTGATGCTCTCGAGCTTCTCGCGTCCCGCGTCAATCGCGCGCGCAAAGCGTTGCTCGAATCCCTCTCTCCGCAAACCTTCTAGGATCGCTTCGGTGATGCCGCCCTTTGTGGCGACCGATCTCATCAGTTCCGAAGCCGTCGTGCCGGTTTTCGCCATGTGGTGGATCGCCCCCATAAACGTGTGCAGTGCGAGCGCGTCCGCTTCGCGCCGGAGACCGAGCGACCGCGCCTTCTTCGCGACCATCTCGACAAGCGCGGCGACGATGCCCGGGCCGCAACCCGAGATGAGCGTGAGAGCGTCCAGCTCGCGTTCTTTCCGCACTTCCACGAGAAGCCCGAGCTTGGCGAGGATCGAGCGAGCAGACGCTCTTTGCGGGGTTGTCAGGGTCCCGCCGAAAAAGCCGACGACGCCGTGCCGCTCTGCCACTGGGATGTTAGGCATACCGCGGCCAAGATGCACGCGCCGACCGGCTATCTTCCGCATTTCAGCAATCCGAACGCCCGCCGCAAGGGAGATGACCGCCTTCCCTTCAGCCGCGTCCCGTATCTGCACGAGAACCTCGCGAACGACGCGGGGCTTGACGGCAATAAAGATGACGTCGGAGCTTTCGGCGACGCTCGCGTTCTTGCGAGCGTCGTCGGAGATCTTTATGGACCTGCGCGCAATGCCGGCATTCAAAAAGCCGCGCACGAGCGCCGTGCCCATGTGCCCGCCGCCGATGATGGCGATATTTCTGGAGACTTTTGAAAAAGCTCCAGATGCGAGGCGCGGAGAAAGCGGCACGCGAGTCGTACGACTTGTACGATGAGCGCGGCGCAGAGGCTCCGCAACGATGTAGATGGACTTTTTCATAAGTTTCCTACCGAATGTGTCCTTTGCCATACACCTCCCACTTGTAGGTGGTTAATTCTTGTAATCCCACGGGGCCCCGCGCGTGGAGCTTTCCCGCCGCGATGCCCATCTCCGAGCCGAGCCCGAAGACGTAGCCGTCGTGGAGGCGCGTCGAGGCGTTGATGAAAAGCGCGGCGGCATCGATGGAGTCCGTGAACTCTTTGATGACGCGCGCATCGCGCGCGATGAGACCTTCGGAATGCCGCTTCGTGTGCTCATTGATGAATTGTATCGCCTCGCGAGCGTTTTTCACCGTCTTGATAGCGACCGTGGGCCCGAGGAATTCCTTGTCCCAGTCGCGCGCGCGCGCGGCGTCCATGCGGGCGAAACG
>Ga0155713_118_pt1 | contig 3941 bp, 2 predicted proteins | sample RifCSPlowO2_01_FD_107370 | JGI IMG/M metagenome (GOLD analysis project Ga0155713, IMG submission 107370) | Candidatus Kaiserbacteria bacterium RIFCSPLOWO2_01_FULL_59_34
TCCGTCGGCGACAAAGACAAAGAAGACAGTATGCTCGTGCGCGCGGCGATCGTTACCATCGAGAAATACAAAGAGGCGTATCCGGAGCTCGACGGCGAGCATGCGTACGAAGAGATAACGGGGACGATACGAAAAGAGGAAGTGCGGTTTGCGCAGACGCTCGAAAAGGGGGTGAAAGAATTCGAGCGTATCGCAACCCACGAGGCGACGCCTCGTGGGTTTATCTCTGCCGAACAAGCGTTCCTGCTCTTTACAACGTACGGTTTCCCGTTCGAAATGACAAAAGAACTGGCGGAAGAGAGGGATATCTCCGTCGATGAGAACGGCTTCAAAGACCTAATCAAAAAACATCAGGACGTCTCGCGTGCCGGCATTGAGCAAAAATTCAAGGGCGGACTCGCCGATACTTCGGAAAAGACGACGCGCCTCCACACCGCGCATCACTTGCTGTTGGCCGCCCTTCGGCAAGTTCTTGGTAAACACGTGAAGCAACGCGGCTCGAACATCACGCAAGAGCGCCTGCGGATAGACTTCTCTCACGGCGAGAAGATGACGAAGGAGGAACTCGCGGAAGTGGAGCGCATCGTGAACGCGGCGCACGACGAACCCGACGTCTTCCTCATCGACGCGTTCGCCGAGATCATCGCACTCATCGAGCATTTCTCCCGCAAGGCGTACGACGACAGCCGCTATACGCGCTCCTTCCGCATCGTCGCCGACCACGTGCGGGCCGCCGTCTTCATGCTCGGCGACGGCGTGCGGCCGTCCAACACCGAGCGCGGATATGTCGCGCGCCGCCTCATTCGCCGCGCGGCCCAGCACGCGATGAAGCTCTCCGTCGGCGACAAAGACAAAGAAGACAGTATGCTCGTGCGCGCGGCGATCGTTACCATCGAGAAATACAAAGAGGCGTATCCGGAGCTCGACGGCGAGCATGCGTACGAAGAGATAACGGGGACGATACGAAAAGAGGAAGTGCGGTTTGCGCAGACGCTCGAAAAGGGGGTGAAAGAATTCGAGCGTATCGCAACCCACGAGGCGACGCCTCGTGGGTTTATCTCTGCCGAACAAGCGTTCCTGCTCTTTACAACGTACGGTTTCCCGTTCGAAATGACAAAAGAACTGGCGGAAGAGAGGGATATCTCCGTCGATGAGAACGGCTTCAAAGACCTAATCAAAAAACATCAGGACGTCTCGCGTGCCGGCATTGAGCAAAAATTCAAGGGCGGACTCGCCGATACTTCGGAAAAGACGACGCGCCTCCACACCGCGCATCACTTGCTGTTGGCCGCCCTTCGGCAAGTTCTTGGTAAACACGTGAAGCAACGCGGCTCGAACATCACGCAAGAGCGCCTGCGGATAGACTTCTCTCACGGCGAGAAGATGACGAAGGAGGAACTCGCGGAAGTGGAGCGCATCGTGAACGAAAAGATGGAGGAGGGCATACCGGTCGTCCGAACCGAAATGGCGAAGGACGAGGCGGAGAAGCTCGGTGCGGAACGGGAGTTCGGCGCGAAGTACCCGGAGCGCGTGTCGGTCTATTCCATCGGCCCGCTCGAGAAAGCCTTTTCCATCGAATTCTGCGGCGGCCCGCACGTGAGCAATACCGCCGAGATCGGCAAAAGCGGCGCGTTCAAGATACAAAAAGAAGAAGCGGTCGCATCCGGCATCCGCCGCATCAAGGCCGTTCTCCAGTAAACAGCTGACAGAAAACAGAGAATAGAAAATGCAAAGTAATTTTTCCCTGTCCCTGCTGTTCACTGTTCACTGTTCGCCGTTCTCGGTATACTGATCGGTGATGCTCAAAGGTCTCTTGGGGAAACGGCGCGGAAAGGCGATCGCGGTCGCTGATATCGGCGGCGAGGGCGCGGGCGTCGCGATCATCGAGGCACCCGCGAAGGGTCCCGTGCGCGTTCTTGCCGCCGAGCGCGCGACGCTTCCGCCAGAAGAGCGCTCCAGCGAGGCGAACGCCTCGGGCGTCATAGCGCGCCTCGAGGAAGCCGCGCAAAAAGCCCTCGCCGCCTACGCGAGAAGAACCGAGAAGCCAAGCCCTCATGTCTCGGCCGCCTATGCGATCGTGCGCGCGCCCTGGACGCGCTCGGTCGCGGCGCGCGCCGAAGCCGAGCTTCCGGAAGGCGCGCTCGTCGACGACGCCGCGATATCGGCGGCCGCGAGACAGGCGCTCGCCGCGGATACGAAGCTCGATCACGCGAAGATACTCGACGCGAGCGTGGTCAGGATCGAACTCAACGGCTACCAGACGGCGAAACCCGAAGGAAAGCCCGCGCGGCACATCGCCGTCGTCGCGCTCTTGAGCGAATGCGATCCGGCGATCCGCGCGGGCATTTCGGAAACGCTCGTAAAAACATTCGCCTGCCCGCCGCCGACCCTCCGCTCCGGCGCCCGCGCGCTCCTCGCGGTCCTGCGGGAGAACGGCCTTTTGCGGGAGCACTGCCTCATCGTAGAGACGACCTCGCGTGCGACGAGCCTCATAGCCGTTCGGAGAGGCGCGGTCGCCGAGATCGCATACGTGCCGGAAGGGACCAGTTCCATCGTCAAGCGCATCGCGGGAGACAAGATGCCCGAAGAGACTCTCGCCCTGATACGCATGCTCTCGCGGGGCGAATGCGAAACGGAGAGTTGCCAGGCCATCAAGGAGGCGATCGCGCGCGCCGAACCCGAACTGGTGAAGATATTCGGAGACGCGATGGCAGGTATCTCCGCCGCGCGCCGGCTTCCCGATTCGCTCATCCTCCTCGCCCCCGCCGATCTCTCCGAATGGCTCGTACAGTTCTTTTCCCGCATCGATTTTGCGCCTTTCACGATAACGACGCGGCCCTTCTCTCCCGGCATATTGTCCGCCCAGAAGGATCTTGCGCATTCGCTCTCGCTCGAAAGCGGCGTCAACCCCGATCCCGCGCTCTCCGTCGCGTGCGCGCTTATCCCCGCAGAAGAGCAATCCACATGAAGAAGCAACTAGGGTATAGCGAGTAGCGTATAGGGTATATACTGAACAATTGTAAATGGATTTACTAATCGCTTAACGCTGAACGCTACACGTTGTTTTCTATGGCTAAGGATTATTTTCAGGACATCACGCCGCCGAGCGGCTCTCCGGAGGCGCGCCCACTGCAGGCAATCCCGCAACAGGAACTTCCTTCTCCGCCTACTCTACCGAAGGAGCCGGAGCCTCCAATGCCTCCGGGCGGGGGAGAGGCTCCGGAGCGTTCGATACGCAATATCCAGGTTTCCTCGTCGAGGCCGAAGCCGCGCATGGCGCCGGGCGAGGTGCGGGAGCCAGGCGCTCCGGTGCCTCCGCCGCGCCCGCGCTTGGGGCGCTATTCACTGTGGGGAGGCGCCGCACTCGCCATTCTCGCGCTCGGCGCGATGGCGCTCGTCGCATTCCGGCCGACGACCGTAACCGTCATCCCCCGCTCCCAAAACGTCCGTTTCGACGAGACCGCGCGCTTCGTCGCCTACCCGGCCGCGCTCGCCGCTACCGGGACGCTCGCGTTCACGCTCGAAACGAGCGTCGTCGAGGATTCGCAGGTCGTTCCGGCGAGCGGCGTCGAACGTGTGGAAGAGAAGGCGAGCGGCGCCATTACCGTATACAACGAATATTCGGCGCAGAGCGTACGGCTCATCAAGAACACGCGATTCGAGACGCCGGAGGGACTCATATTCCGCGCTCCCGCCGAAATCATCGTTCCGGGGAAGAAAGGAGCGACCCCCGGGGAAATAACCGTCACCGTGTTCGCGGACGCGCCCGGAGAAGCCTATAACATCGGCCCCGTCACGCGCTGGGGCATTCCCGGATTGAAATCCACTCCAGGCATGTTTTCCTCGGTATACGCGCGCTCGGGGAGCGCGATGAGCGGAGGATTCGCGGGAGAGCGGCCCGCCGCCGAAAAAAGCGCGGTCGAAGCGGCGCGCGCGGAGAT
>Ga0155713_112_pt1 | contig 1538 bp, 1 predicted proteins | sample RifCSPlowO2_01_FD_107370 | JGI IMG/M metagenome (GOLD analysis project Ga0155713, IMG submission 107370) | Candidatus Kaiserbacteria bacterium RIFCSPLOWO2_01_FULL_59_34
AAGCACCCTTAACGCGGCGTTCACTTGCCCCCTTCCTCCATCGACGACGAATATGCGCGGCAGGGGCCACTCGGGATGAGCGAGACGTCGCGCGAGCGCTTCGGTAAGCGAAGCGACGTCGTCGTTTTTCGCGCTTCGGATAGTGAATTTTCTGTAGGCATTTTTCATCGCTTCTCCGTTCGAGACGACCGTCATCACAGCGACAGTCTCGCTCCCACTGGTGTGGGCTACGTCAAAAGCTTCGATACGAAGTCCTCCTCCGCTCGCAATTCGTTCGCCTTTGATGAGCGCCACATCGCGAATATGTTCAAGCGCCAACACCTGTCTGCGAAGCGTTTCCGCACGCTCGAAGTCTTCCGTTTTGGTAGCGACTTTCATTTCGCGTGCGAGACGAAGCTTTAATCCCTTGAACTTTGCAGAAAAAAGATCCTTTATGTTCCGAACGGTATGTGCGTACTCTTCTTTACTCACCTCTCCCGAACATACGCCGGGACAAAGTCCTATCTGCCGGTTGAAGCAGGGCTTGCACATATCAAGGCGACGCCTTGCTAGCAAGGCGTCGCCTTGATATGTTCCCAGTTCATTGCAAGGTGCGCATCTCGAATCGCGAAACGGGAATATTCTGCGCACCATGTTGAGCGCCTCTTTGAGCTGGCCGCCGTGTGGAAACGGCCCATACATAGCTTTTGTCTTATAGCGTTTAGCTGCCAGCGAACCCGAATACAGTTCGCGACCCCGAATTACGAGAACGCGGGGAAAAACCTCCTTTGTGATAACGACGTAATTCCAGCTCTTGTTGTCCTTCTGATCTACGTTGTACGGCGGCTGATGGCGCTTGATGAGGTTGGCTTCGAGGATGAGCGCTTCGAGGACCGAGCCTGTCTTTTGCCATGAGAGCGACGAGGCGTCCGCGACCATGCCGACGATACGGCTCCCCCGCCCCTCCGCGAGATCAGGCGCAAAATAGCTCCGCACCCTGTCGCGCACGCTCCCCGCTTTTCCGATGTACAAAATGCGCCGTCCTTTCTTGAACAGGTACACGCCCGGTGCGTCGGGCAAATTCAATGTTTTTAGATCTTTTCGCGTCATGGCTTGGAGTATACACAAGCCGCTCGGTTTGACATCGGGGCAATCGTTTGCTATTCTCTAATTTTAATGAGCCTCCAAGACGTGAAGCCAGCCACCACCCACCGGGGTGTATTTTCTTGCTCCGTACCAAATTCAGCATTCTTCAATTTCCCACACCAATCTCTTCACGTAGCTGGCCGCAGATTTCTCAAAAAGGGAGGCGACGTGAGAATTTTGGTGCGGGGTTTGCTTTCTCTTCTCTCGCCCGCTTCCAGCGGGCTTTTTCTTACCCTAGTATGAAGTTGTACCTTAAGGACGGGACGGTGGTAGAGGGCGAGAGCTTCGGATCGGATCGCTCGGTCACAGGCGAGGTGGTCTTTAATACCGGCATGGTGGGATATCCGGAGAGTCTCACTGATCCCTCGTATGCCGGGCAAATCCTCGTTCTCACCTACCCGTTAGTCGGCAAT